>OGRP01000131.1_pt1 | contig 90369 bp, 72 predicted proteins | sample 1553531 | NCBI WGS metagenome assembly OGRP01 (sample SAMEA2580045, study PRJEB22360) | human gut metagenome | biome: human gut; feature: human-associated habitat; material: faeces | place: Denmark | collected 2008/2010 | reverse complement strand
TCCGCGTTCGTCCGCCTTATCCGCGTAGTCCGCGTACCCATTCCCTCGCCGCTAAGTTATCATTTCGTGAACAGCAATTCCCTATATTTCGGCAACGGCCAGATCTCGTCGTCAACTTCCATTTCGAGGTGATCGATGTGGTCACGTATCTTTTCCAGATAAGGGCGGACATTTTCTTCGTAGGCGAAAGCCTTGTCCTTGTAGCTATCCATGTGATTGGCAACTTTACGGGCTTCGGTCATTTCGCGTACCAGAACCTTGATGGACGTTACGCGTTTGGATATTTCACGTATCAGTTCCTTGCGGTCAGCACTCAGTACTTCGTATTCTTCGGGAGAGAAGATTTCCTTGAGGCCACGTAAATTCTCTAACAGACGGTTTTGGTAGCTGACTGCAATGGGGACAATGTGATTGATGGCCAGATCACCCAGTACACGGCTTTCTATTTGCACTTTCATCGTGTACTTTTCCAGTTCCACTTCCAGGCGGCAGGCAAGCTCTGTTTCATTGAAGATGCGTTCACCTATCAGTACGGAACGAGACTGGTTATCCATATAATGCATCAGAGCTTCGGGTACGTGGCAGATGTTCGTCAATCCGCGACGGGCAGCTTCCTTTTTCCATTGATCTGAATAGCCGTCACCTTCGAATCGGATAGCTTCGGAAGCAATAATGGTTTCTTTCAAAACACGGAAAATGGCTTCATCTTTACCGATTCCTTCTTCCATCAACTTGTCGATAGAGGCTTTGAATTCATTTAACTGGTTTGCCATAGCTGCATTTATGGCAATCATGGCAGCGGCACAGTTGGAAGAAGAACCGGCAGCACGGAATTCAAAACGATTTCCGGTGAAAGCAAACGGAGAAGTACGGTTGCGGTCTGTCGTGTCGAGAAGGATTTCAGGAATACGTCCGATTCCTAATTTAAGGGTTGTCTTCTCTTCAGCCGTCATCTTGTCATCGCCTACCTGGCGTACGATATCATCCAGAGTAGCCGATAATTGTCTGCCCAGGAATATGGACAGAATAGCGGGCGGTGCTTCATTGGCACCCAGACGGTGGCTGTTGCCGGCACTCATGATAGAGGCGCGCAGCAAATTCTGATTCTTATAGACCATCATCAGTACATTCACCAGGAAAGTCAGGAAAAGCATGTTGCCTTTAGGATTCTTGCCGGGTGCAAAAAGATTGATGCCGGTATCAGTGCAGAGTGACCAGTTGTTGTGTTTTCCCGAACCGTTTACACCGCTGTATGGCTTTTCATGCAGCAATACGGCAAAGTTATGCTTACGGGCGATACGTTTCATCAGGTCCATTACTAACTGGTTATGATCGTTGGCAAGGTTGGCATTCTCAAAGATGGGAGCCAGTTCAAACTGGTTGGGTGCAACCTCGTTATGGCGTGTTTTTGCCGGAATACCCAGTTTGTGACATTCTATTTCCAGTTCTTTCATAAAGGCTGTTACCCGTGGCGGAATAGAACCGAAATAGTGGTCTTCCAACTGTTGGTCTTTGGCGGAAGAATGTCCCATTAGCGTGCGTCCGGTCAGGCAAAGGTCGGGGCGGGCGTTGTATAGCGCAGAGTCTACCAGGAAGTATTCCTGTTCCCAGCCTAAATTAGTAAACACGCGGGTTACATTTTTATCGAATAACTGGCATACTTCCGTGGCGGCTTTGTCTACGGCACCGAGTGCTTTCAGCAATGGAGTTTTGTAGTCCAGCGCTTCGCCGGTATATGAGATGAAGATTGTAGGGATACACAGAGTTGTATCTACCACGAAGGCGGGAGAGGAAACATCCCATGCTGTATATCCGCGTGCTTCAAATGTATTACGGATGCCTCCATTGGGGAAAGAAGAAGCGTCCGGTTCCTGTTGGATGAGCAATTTGCCGGAGAAGCGTTCAATTACATTTGAATTTTCTCCGAATTCGATGAATCCATCATGTTTCTCAGCTGTACCATCCGTCAGCGGTTGAAACCAGTGAGTGTAATGAGTAACGTTCAGGGATTTGGCCCAACTTTTCATGCCGTTTGCTATCAGGTCAGCTATCTCTCTACTGATGGGAGTCCCTTTTTCGATAGCATCTGTTACAGCTTTGTAAGCTTCTCTGGGTAGATATTCCTGCATTTTCTTGCGGTCGAACACGTGGCTTCCGTAGTAATCGGATAATTTGTTCGAAGGGGTTGTAACTTCAAGAGGGCGCCGGTTGGCAAGCTCTTGCAAGGCGTAAAATCTCATTTTTGACATATTTGTCCTTCTTTTGTTGGTTGTTGGGCGCAAAATTATATGTTTTTTTCGGAAGTACCCCTATTTTTTAGGGGGTATTATTGAAAATAATGTGTTTTTTATGCGGATACCCCCTGAAATATTCGGGGATGTTACAGAAAAAACTCTTTTAGGGGGATTTTATCTCCGCTCTTTTCTATATTGAAGTTATATCTGGGCTGTAATGAAGAATCTTTCATCAGGTTTCTTAAAAAGAGAGGTATTTCGTCGTTTTACAACCTTTTTTTCTATATTTGTCCCTATATATTTGGAGGTATTGCCGTTGAAACGCGTCTTTTGTATAGGAACCTTGCTATGTCTTTTGCTTTCAGCTTGTCCGAAAGTGCAGGCAGCTTCTATCCCTGATCCTTACGATGCGAGCTTGCTTTCTGCGGACTCTATAATGAAGAAAGTCATCTTCTTTGCTCCTTTTTATGAAAGTATTATTGACGACTATAGAGCCGATCTTTATATTAAGGGAAAAGTGAATCTTCGCAAGAAAAATCACATCTTACGCTTTATTCCTACCATGTTCCGCATCCGGAAAGGAGTGAGGGAGTATATGATGGAAACTTATAGTGACTTGCATTTTACTGCTCCCGACATTTATGATCAGAAAGTAAAAGCCAGTGTCGGTACCACTTCCGAGTTTTGGGAGCTGGACGGAAGGTTGCCGGAATATTTCCATGTTAATATCTACGCTTCTACCTTATTATATGATAAGCTTCTTTCGCCTTTGGCTCCAAATGCGATGAAATATTATTCTTATCATGTCGATTCGGTAATGGGTAAAGTGCATGATTTGCAATATAAGATTAGTTTCAAACCGAAAAGCAAAAGCTTTCAGTTGGTCAGCGGTCACATGGTGGTCAGTGAGAATGTCTGGAGTGTGCGTGAGATGCATTTTAGCGGACGTTCTGAAATGTTGCGTTTCAACAATATGATACGTATGGGAGATGTGGGTGAATCGGATGAGTTTTTGCCTGTACATTATGATGTGGATGCCACTTTCCGCTTTCTGGGCAATGTGGTCGATGCCAATTATATTGCTGCTCTCGATTATAAAACCATTATTCAGAAAGACCCTTCACGGATGGACCGGAAAAGATTGAAGAGCAAGTATGATCTGTCGGAGTCCTACACATTGCGCAGTGATACGAATGCCAACAAGAAGGATAGTTCTTATTTTGAGAGTATACGTCCCATTCCGTTGACTGTACATGAACAGGACTTATATAAAGATTTCTTTTTAAGTCGTGATACTTCATATCGATATAAGAAACCCAAAAATAAGAATCTGGAATTTTGGGGACAGATCGGTGATGCGCTTATCAGCCGCTATACGGTAGATCTTTCGAAACTGGGCAGTGTGCGCTGTTCACCGCTTATCAATCCATTCTTGTTGAGCTATAGCGGGAAGAATGGTTTTTCTTACCGGCAGGAATTTAAGTATAACCGTATTTTTACGGGTGACCGTTTGTTACGTATCGTTCCCAGATTGGGTTATAACTTCAAGTATAATGAGTTTTATTGGTCGATAAAGTCAGATTTTGATTACTGGCCACGTAAGCGCGCGGCCCTTCACGTTAACCTGGGTAACGGCCACCGCATTTATAGTAGTAGGATGCTGGATGAATTGAAAAACATTCCGGATAGTGTTTTCGATTTTGATCAGATACAACTGGATTACTTTAATGACTTATACTTGCAGGTGCGCCATAGCTGGGAGGTTGTGAACGGTCTGTCACTGGATGTCGGTTTCTCCATGCATAAGCGTACGGAGGCCAATCGTTCGATGTATGTATCCACGAGGGCGACTTCGCGAAGTGTAGGCTCTTCTTCAGAAGTTTATCCTGATTGGACAGAGAAAATGCGTCATTCTTACAATAGTTTTGCTCCGCGTGTCCGTCTGACGTGGACGCCCGGTCAGTATTACTATATGAATGGGGATCGTAAAGTGAACTTACATTCCAAATATCCCAGTTTTTCAGTGGACTGGGAGCGGGGCATCAATGGGGTTTTTAAAAGTACCGGTACGTATGAGCGTGTAGAGGTGGATATTCAGCACTCCATTCCCTTGGGGTTGATGCGTGATTTTTATCTCCGCTTTGGATGGGGTGCTTTTACTAATCAAAAAGATATATACTTTGTGGATTTTGCCAATTTTACCCGTTCCAATCTTCCCGTGGGATGGAATGATGAAATTGGCGGTGTATTCCAGTTGCTTGACGGGCGGTGGTATAACTCTTCCCGTAAATATCTCCGTGGGCATTTGACGTATGAATCTCCCTTCCTGATGTTGCGTCATTTGGTGAAGTATACACAGCATGTGCTCAATGAGCGTCTTTATCTGAATGCTTTGGTTGTTCCGCATCTGAACCCTTATGTTGAGGTTGGTTATGGCATCGGCACCAATATTTTTGATTTCGGAGTCTTTGGCAGCTTTGCCAATTGGAAATTTAAGGAGATAGGTTGCAAATTCACTTTTGAGTTATTCAACCGATAATCTTTAAGTTTTTCCTGTATTTCTGTTATTAACTTCCTTTACAAATTACCCGGCTTTCGTGTTATTGTAGTTTAGAAAAACAGTGTTCTATGTTCTATAACATGCAATGACGTATTCGATGAAAGTATAGTGTTTTCTCTGATTATCAATCGTTTATTTGTTTTTGACGTATTGATAACGTATTCTGAATTTTGAATTGACGTATTTAAGAATGGGTACTTAGGGCTTCTTTTATTGCATTTTACTCTATGTTTGCAGTGTTCAATTGAGAACGAAACCGAGAATTGTTAATCTTAATTTAGTAAAACTTATGAAAAAGTTATTATCAGTTTTATTTTTACTGAGCTTTACCTTAGCTTCTGCTGTATATGCACAAGATATACAGATAAAAGGTACGGTGGTAAGTGGTGCGGACAATGAACCCTTACCTGGAGTAAATGTGGTGGTGAAAGGTAATGCCACTACGGGAACAATCACCGGTATAGACGGTGAATTTGCTTTGTCGGTTCCCTCCGACGCAATCCTTTCTATTTCTTATATAGGATTCAAATCACAGGATATTCCATTAAACGGTAAACGTGAATTTAAGATTGTATTACAAGAAGATGCGGAAGCTTTGGATGAGGTTGTCGTTGTTGGCTATGGTGTTCAAAAGAAGAGCGTAGTGACTGCTTCAATTGCTAAAGTATCATCAGATGATTTAGCTTTCACGGCACCTGTTCGCGTGGATAATGCTTTGAAAGGATTGGCTGCTGGTGTAACCGTAACTTCATCTTCTGGTCAGCCGGGTGCTGCTGCACAGATTCGTGTGCGTGGTATTGGTACAGTGAATAACTCAGATCCACTTTATATTGTGGACGGTATGCCACTTGAAGGTGGGCTTGATTATCTGAATCCCAATGATATTGCCTCTATTGAAGTGCTAAAAGATGCTGCTTCGGGTGCTGTTTATGGTGCACGCGCTGCTAATGGTGTAGTTTTGGTTACAACTAAAACAGGTAAGGAAGGTAAGACAAAAGTGACTTATGATTTTTCTTATGGTTGGCAGAATCCTTGGAGAGAACGTGACGTGCTGAATGCCACAGAATATGCAATCATGATGAATGAAGGTGCAATAAATTCTGGACAAGCTCCTAAATATAATGATCCTTATTCTTATGGTGTAGGTACTAATTGGCAAAAAGAAACATTTAACAATGATGCTCCTGTCATGAATCACCAAGTGAGTGTAAGTGGGGCATCAGAAAAAGTTAATTATATGTTTTCTTTAGGATATTATGGGCAAGAAGGTATTGTAGGAGGTAACTATAATCGTTCTAATTATAATCGTCTCACTCTGCGCAGTAATACTCAATATACTATTTTTGACGAAAGTAAGAACCGTAATTGGTTGAATAGTCTGAAAATTACTTCGAATTTATCTTATGCACGTGTGAAGGCTAGATCAATAGAAGCGAATTCTTCTTATTATTCACCGTTAGGATCAGCTTTGGCTTTATCTCCAATTCTTACTCCTTATGCGGAGGGTGATGCAGCTGATGCTCAGCTTAAAAAATATGAAGGTGATTCAAACTATACCCCGGTTTATAGTCCAGATGGGCGGCTTTATACGATCCCTGGTGGTGATTTTAATGAGATGATTAATCCTTTGGCTTCTTTGTCATTACCTGGTGCTCTTTCAAAGACTCATAAATTTGTAGCTAACTTTTCTGCAGACTTGCAACTTTGGGATAATTTGAAGTTTAGAACCTCCTATGGAGTTGATATCCAGTTTTATAGTAATGATGGGTATACTAAGAAATACTATTTAGCATCTGGTCTTAATTCATCAAAGTCTAATGCCTATTCTGAAAAGACGGATGCGACTGTGTGGCAATTGGAAAATGTATTGATGTATGATAAAACAATTGATAAACATTCATTTTCTATTGTTTTAGGTCAATCTGCCAAGAAGTCTACTGGTTCATATTTGGGTGGTAATCGTGATAATATTATCAATCTGGATCGTCCTTATATTGATGCTTCTAATGGCTTGTCTGATGAAGGACAAATGAGAGTTTGGGGTGGTCCTAATGATGTGGCTACATTAGCTTCTATGTTTGCTCGTATTAGCTACAACTTTGATGAACGTTATATGTTGCAGGCTACTGTTCGTCGTGATGGTTCTTCCCGTTTTGGTGCTAATAATCATTATGCAACTTTCCCCTCTTTTTCTTTAGGATGGAACCTCACTAATGAAAAGTTTATGGAGAAGCGCCCGGAATGGTGGACGAATACCAAAATTCGCCTTTCTTGGGGTAAGAATGGTAATGAAAATATTGGTAATTTCAAATATACAACTCTAACTTCTACAGGCCATAATGTTATTTTTGGTCAAAGTGAAAGTACTTCATTAGGTGTGAAAGCATCTGGTCTCGCCAATCCAGATTTGAAATGGGAAGAATCGGAACAATTAGATTTTGGACTTGATTTTGGTTTCTTTAATAATGCACTGACGTTTACAGTCGATTATTATAAGAAAAAGACTAAAGGTATGTTGATGAAGATGAATATTCCTTCTTATGTGGGTGAAGAGAAACCATGGGGTAATGTTGGTACAATGGAGAATAGAGGAGTTGAAATGGAACTTGCTTATAAATTTAGTAAAGGCAATTGGAATTTTCGCGTAGCAGGTAATCTATCTTATCTGGAAAATGAATTAATCGAATATGGTAATGATACAGGATGGGATAATCTGGATAGTTTCCGTACAGCCGGTACTGTTAGTCGTGCACAAAATGGTAAACCTTACCCTTATTTTTATGGATATAAGACTGCGGGTATTTTCCAGAATATGGATGAAGTGGCAGCTTATATCAATAAAGATGGTGGAATGATCCAACCAAATGCTGTTCCTGGTGACGTGCGTTTTGTTGATATGAATGGTGATGGAAAAATAACGACTGATGATTGTACAGATATTGGTAAAGGTATGCCAGACTGGACTTATGGTTTGAATTTTAATGTTTCTTGGAAGAATTTTGATTTGAGTATGATGTGGCAAGGAACCATTGGTAACGATGTATATGATGCAACCCGCCCTATTGATATTGCTAATGCTAACCTTCCTTCGTGGATGTTAAATCGTTGGACAGGTGAAGGCACTTCAGACAAGTATCCTCGTTTTGCATGGGGGGATAATACAAACTGGCTTTCTTCTGATCTTTACGTTTATGATGGTAGCTATTTGCGTTTGAAAAATATTCAGTTAGGTTATACACTGCCTAAAAATTGGACAAGAAAAGCTTTTGTTTCTTCATTGCGTGTCTATGTGGCAGCTGAAAATTTGTTGACCTTTACTAAATATCATGGTTACGATCCGGAAATCTCATCTGGTGGTACATCGCTTGGCATTGATCGTGGTGTATACCCACAATCAAGAACTTGGACAGTAGGAGCTAATTTAACATTCTAATTATTGAATCTAAATACTATAAAGATATGAGAAAAAATACATATATAATTGCAGGTTTGATTTCTTCTGTTTTTTTGATGACAGGATGTGCCGACTCTTTTTTGGAGGTTGAATCTAAGACTCAGGAAACTATTGATACATATTTCACGACTGATGAACATGTACAGGAAGCTGTAGTAGCTGCTTATGCACCTTTACATTGGACGGATTGGGATGGTAATCAGTATTCTCCGGTTTTGCAGGCGAGTGATATTATGGCTGACGATCTTTGGGTTGGAGCAGCTAGTAAAACAGACCAAGCGCATTTACATTTGAGCGCAAATTATGAAGCGGTGCCTACTAATTGTATACAAAATATTTGGAATACGGCTTATAAAGGTGTAAAACGTTGTAATGATGTACTTACTTATATTGGTTGGGCTGGGGAAAATCTAACGAAGGAAAGTGCAACCTATTATGAAGCTCAAGCCCGTGTACTCCGGGTGTTCTACTATACATGGTTATGGAAATTCTATGGGAATATTCCTTATTATGAGGCCAATTTGACTTCACCTTATTTGACTGAACAATTCCAAGCTGATGCGGTATATAATGCTATGGTTGTTGATTTGGAAGGTGCTATTGCTCTGAACGCATTACCAATGAGAGAAGAATCTAAAAATTATGGTCGTGTTACTTTGGCAATGGCTTACATGCTTTATGCGGAAATAGTGATGTATCAGAATGATGATTCTCGTTATACTACAGCTTTGAAGTATATGACAGACATTATTAACAGTGGTAAATATGATTTGGTTGATAATTATGCAGGCATTTTCAGGGAATCTGGAGAATGGAGTACTGAATCTATTTTTGAAATAAACTATAAGGATGATCAAGCAACTCGTAATTACACTGATAATGTGTTTGTTGCTGGAGGAACTGTATTGCCCACGATGATGGGACCTGATGGCTGGGTTGATGGAACTGATGGACATAATAACGGTTGGGGGACTTTCCCGGTACGTACAGAAACTTATAATATGTACAGTGATGAGGATACTCGTCGTGATGGTACATGTTGGAATGCAGCAGCTGCCGGAACTTATAATTCCCGTTATCAGGATACAGGCTTTTTTCTTGAAAAATATACTGCTCATACTGGTGACAATGCCGATTGCAGTAATGACCCGCAAGTGAACTATAATAATAATTTTCGTATTTATCGCTTTTCTGAAACTTTGCTTAATGCAGCTGAGCTTATAGTACGTAATGCTGGTTCGGGTGATGCTAAAGAATATTTGAATCGCGTGCGTAAACGTGCAGGATTAACTACCGAATTGGAACCTACAGTCGATAATATTATCGAAGAACGTCATTTGGAGTTTGTTGGTGAAGGTAAACGTTACTGGGATTTGGTTCGTACAGGTAAGGCTTCTATTGTGTTGGTTCCCGACGAATATGGTTATCGTACCAATACTTGGAGCATTAATAAGAAATACTTACCTATTCCACAAAGTGCTATTGATTCAGCACAAGGTTCGTTAACTCAAAACAATTACTAATCATTAAAAAGAAAAAGATTATGAAAAAAATATATAGTTATATCGGGGGCTTACTGCTGGTGTCAGTGCTTGCTTTTATGGCTTGCTCTCCAGAAGATTTTCCTTCTGTGTCTGAAGGAGGGATACCTATAGCTTCATCTTATGAAAATGCTGTTGAGATTCTTGTTGACCAAGAAACCAATCAGGTTACTTTCAATCTGAATAGTAAAGGCTGTATGCCTGTTTGGATTATAGATGGAAAAACTTATTCTACAGTAAACGGACTAAAGAAAATATATACTAAGTCTGGTGATTATACGGTAGATGTAAAGATAGCTAATACGAATGGCATCAGTGACGGCACGTTTACAAAGACATTCCATGTTGATAATACGATTATTGATTTCACAAAATATATCACTTTCTTGAGTGGAGGGACATCTAAAGAGTGGATGGTAGCAAAAGATGAAGCAGGACACTTAGGCTGTGGTGAGACTGGAACCGATGGTTTGGGTTGGTATTCAGCTACAGCTAATGAAAAGGCTGATATGGGACTTTATGATGATATTGTTACTTTTGATTCAGAAAAGAACTATACATATAATCCAGGTGAAGGTGGTACAGTGTTTGTGAATACGGGATGTTCTGCTTTTAGCGAATTTAATTCTAATGATGGTAAAGATTTTATGGCTACCGTTAGTGAACAGAAAGCTACTTATGATTTTGATGTAGTGGGTAATGACCTATATATTACATTTCCTTCGCAAACGCTTTTTCCATACATTGCCAATGATGCCATTTACCAGACTCCACGTTACAGAGTGCTTTCTATGGATACCAAGAAGATGGAATTAGTTTCTGATAATGGAGAAATAGCTTGGCACTATACCCTGACGTGTGATAACACGAAAACATTTACTGGTTTCAAGTATAATCATGACTGTAATATGTGGAAGTCTGCTGTTGTTGCTGAGCCTGCATTCTATTATGCACCGGGATGGGTACAGATAGCCAATCCTGAATATACGCTAAATGGCAGTACTTATAAAGTAACCTTACCTATTGCTACTACTGAAAAATGGCAAGCGCAGATGCCTCTTGTATCTGATGTGGCTACAAATTCTGCTACAACCTATGATTTTTCAGTTATACTCACTTCAAGTAAGAATCATGGAAACGTTACAGTCAAATTGGTCGATAGTGCAGATGACGGAATTTATTATTTTGAAGAGAGTCTGAAGTTGAAGGCTTATGAAGATTATGTCTTCTATCGGTCTGACATGCCTGGGCTTGATATTGATAATGTAAAGCTTGTATTCGACTTTGGTGGCAATGAAACAGATACGGAGATGACTATTAAGAATATTGTAGTGAAAGAACATAGTTGTGACGATGGTACAGTACTTCCGGCAGAAGAGCCGGAAGAACCGGAACCAGAGGTAACCTGGACTCCTGATGGTCCTGCTAATTTCTGGAATGGTGCTACAATTACGAATGAGTTTTATTATGCTCCTGGCTGGAACCAGATTGCTGATCCTGATTTTGAGGTAAATGGCAATATTTATAAGGTAACACTGCCAGAGCCTACTACTGATCAATGGCAGGCGCAGGTTAAATTCCTTACTGATATGCAGACTACTGTAGATAAGACTTATGATTTCCGTATTATTATGAATTCGACGCAAAATATTAAGGGGGCAACTGTGAAGTTGGTACAACATGGTGATGATAATACATTCTATTTTGCTGAAAAGGTAGAATTGAAAGCCTATGAGGATGTAATTTTCCAGCAAATTAATATGGCAGGTCTTGATATGTCAGCTGTAGATCTTGTGCTTGATTTTGGTGGTTGTCCTGCTAGCACAGAGGTTACGGTAAGTGGCATTATATTGCAGGAACATAATGGTCCGGTAAAGATAAACTGGAATTATGACTCGGCTTGTAATATGTGGAAGAGTTCTAAATATACGAATGATTTTTATTATGCCCCGGGTTGGACCCCTATTGAAAATCCTGGCTTTGAAGCAAGTGGCAGTGCCTTTAATATAACATTACCTAATGCTACAACTGATCAGTGGCAGGCGCAGGTGAAGTTCTTGACGGATATGACTACGAATGCGTCGACATCGTATGATTTTCATTGTGTATTGAATTCCTCACAAAAGTTGAAAGCTACACTAAAGATGGTGTTGCATGGTGATGATAATGCTTTCTATTTTGTCGAGAGAGTGGATTTGGCTGCTTATGAAGATTATACATTTGAGCAGACAGCTATGCCTGGCATTGATATGAATAATGTCGATTTTGTACTTGATTTTGGCAGCAATCCGGATAATACGGAAGTAACTGTTAGTAATATTATTTTAAAAGAATCAAGTTGTAACGAATAATAGTTAATAATTAATGTGCACGGTTGATCATATGAAATTAGCCGTGCATGTTTTAATGCATTAGATTATGAAATGTATGAATTTATACTCTTTATTGTTAGTGGTGTTAATTTTTGTGAGTTGTGGAAGTAGCAATGATGCCTCTGGAATGATTGCCCCTACTGTCAATGTATCACCTACCCAGGTATCAGCTACTTATGAAGGAGTCGTTACAAAGTTATCGATTACTTCCGATCAGGAATGGACAGCTTTTAGTGGAGATGCTTGTAAAGAATGGGTTAGCTGTAAAACGTCTGGTAGTATTGGTACACAAGGTACTGTGGAAGTGACAGTTAAAGCTAATACTAGCAATCAGTCTCGTGAAGGAGAGATTATAGTAAAGTCTGGAATAACGCGTATTTCGATTCCTGTATCTCAGGATGCAAAACCGGAAGAACCTGTGGACCCAGATATACAGGTTCCTGAAGGGTACAAATTAGTTTGGCAAGATGAGTTTAATAATACTTCTTTGAGCACTCCAGATGAAAGTCTATGGAAATATGAAACAGGTCATGGTACCGATGGTTGGGGTAATAATGAAATTCAGAACTATATTGCTGGTTCTAAAGACGGAGTCGTATGCGCGGATGTAAGTAATGGTACATTAAAAATCATAGCACAGAAAGTGGGTGATGAAGTCTACTCCATTCGAATGAATACTCGAACAAATTGGAAATATGGTTACTTTGAAGCTCGTTTGAAACTACCGAAAGGAAAGGGTACTTGGCCTGCTTTCTGGATGTTACCTGATCCATTCACCAGCTGGCCTGATGGTGGAGAGATTGATATAATGGAAGAAGTGGGATATGATCCTAACAATGTACTTTCTACTATTCATTGTGGTGCTTATAATGGCAGTAACGGAAAGCAAAAAGGAGATGGTTCTTATATTGCTACAGCCCAAACAGATTTTCATATATATGCAGCAGAATGGACTGAGGATTATATAAGTTTTCTAGTAGATGGAAAAGAGCATTTTCGTTATACGAATGATAAAACGGGTACTGCTACCTGGCCTTTCTTTACAAACTTTAATTTGAAGTTAAATCTTGCGTGGGGAGGAAATTGGGGAGGTGCTCAGGGCATAGATGAATCGGCCTTACCTGCAACTTACGAGATTGATTATGTACGTGTATTTCAAAAAAATAAGTAATCATGGTTAGATTGTCATTATTTTGCTTGCTTTTACTTTCTTTTGTCTCTTGTACGCAAGTAGCAAATAAAGGTAGTGATGCGGCAACCGAGAAAAAAGTAGAATCTCTCCTGTCTAAGATGACCCTTGAGGAGAAAATCGGTCAGATGAACCAGATTTCCTCTTACGGTAATATCGAGGATATGAGTGCTTTGATTAAGAAAGGTGAAATCGGTTCCATCTTGAATGAGGTGGATCCGGTGCGTATTAATGCGCTACAGCGCGTGGCAATGGAAGAATCCCGTTTGGGTATTCCTTTATTGATAGCGCGTGATGTCATTCACGGGTTTAAAACAATTTTCCCTATTCCCTTGGGACAAGCGGCTTCGTTCAATCCGCAGGTAGCGAAAGACGGTGCACGGGTAGCAGCTATTGAAGCTTCGTCTGTAGGTATTCGGTGGACTTTTGCGCCAATGATTGATATTGCCCGCGATCCTCGCTGGGGACGTATTGCCGAAGGGTGTGGTGAAGATACGTACCTTACTTCCGTAATGGGAGCTGCTATGGTAGAAGGTTTTCAGGGAGATTCGCTGAATAGTCCTACTTCAATTGCAGCTTGCCCTAAACATTTTGTAGGTTACGGTGCAGCCGAAGGAGGACGTGATTATAATTCCACGTTCATTCCCGAACGTCGTCTGCGCAATGTTTATTTGCCACCTTTTGAAGCTGCCACCAAAGCGGGTGCAGCCACGTTTATGACTTCATTTAATGATAATGATGGAATCCCTTCTACCGGGAATGCTTTTATTTTGAAGAATGTACTCCGTGATGAGTGGGGATTCGATGGTTTTGTTGTGACGGACTGGGCTTCTGCCAGCGAAATGATAAGCCATGGTTTTGCCGTCGGTTCAAAGGAAGCGGCAATGAAATCTGTGAATGCAGGAGTAGATATGGAAATGGTGAGTTACACTTTTGTGAAGGAACTGCCGGAATTAGTGAAAGAGGGAAAGGTGAAGGAAAGCACTATCGATGAGGCTGTTCGTAATATTTTGCGTATAAAGTATCGTTTAGGATTGTTTGATACACCTTATGTAGATGAACAACAAACATCTGTCATGTATGCTCCTTCTCATTTGGAAGCAGCTAAGCAAGCCGCTGTTGAATCGGCTATTCTGTTGAAGAATGATAAGGAAGTGTTGCCGTTACAGCCATCTGTGAAAACTGTTGCAGTGGTAGGACCTATGGCTAATGCACCTTATGAACAGTTGGGTACTTGGATATTTGATGGTGAGAAAGCTCGTACTCAGACTCCGTTGAACGCTATTAAGGAAATGGTTGGCGATAAAGTACAGGTGATTTATGAACCGGGACTAGCATATAGTCGTGAGAAAAATCCGGCAAGTGTGGCTAAAGCAGCTGCCGCCGCTGCACGTGCAGATGTCATTCTTGCTTTTGTGGGTGAAGAATCTATTCTTTCGGGTGAAGCTCACTGTTTGGCTGATCTGGATTTGCAGGGTGATCAGGGAGCTTTGATTACAGCTTTGGCTAAGACGGGTAAACCTGTAGTGACTATTGTGATGGCGGGTCGTCCGTTGACTATCGGTAAAGAAGTCGAAGAGTCGACTGCTGTTCTCTATTCATTCCATCCGGGCACAATGGGCGGTCCTGCATTGGCTGATTTGCTTTGGGGGAAGGCTGTGCCGAGTGGAAAGGCGCCGGTCACTTTCCCGAGGATGGTGGGACAAATTCCTGTGTACTACGCTCATAATAATACCGGACGTCCGGCTACACGGAATGAAGTGTTGCTGAATGATATTGCTGTTGAGGCAGGACAGACTTCACTGGGCTGTACTTCCTTCTATATGGATGCGGGTTTTGATCCCTTGTTTCCGTTTGGTTATGGCTTGTCGTACACCACATTTAAGTATAGCAACATCAAACTGGCGTCTGATGTACTGAAAAAAGATGATGTGCTGACAGTGACATTCGATCTGGAAAATACCGGGAAATATGAAGGAACGGAAGTAGCTCAATTGTATATACAAGATAAGATTGGTTCCGTGACCCGTCCGGTGAAAGAACTGAAACGTTTCACTCGTGTGACATTGAAGCCGGGTGAGAAAAAAAGCGTTTCGTTTGAACTCCCTGTTAGTGAACTTGCATTTTGGAACATAGATATGGCTAAAGTTGTGGAACCCGGAGACTTTGGGCTTTGGGTGGCAACGGATAGTCAGTCCGGAGAAGAAGTTTTCTTCAAGGTAGTAGACTGATTGGTGATTTTAAGGTTAAAGTAGAAGAGGGGCGGTCCGTGATGGTTCGCCCCTCTTGATTATTTTATTTTTTGACACTTAAATAGAATTCATGGTTATTTTATACGTTTATAACCGTAAACAGCATTAGCGCCCAGTTCTTCTTCGATGCGAAGCAACTGATTATATTTTGCCATACGGTCGGAACGACTCAATGAACCGGTTTTGATTTGTCCGCTATTGGTGGCAACGGCGATGTCGGCAATCGTAGCGTCTTCCGTTTCCCCGGAGCGATGGGAGGTCACGGTAGTGTATCCGTGGCGGTGAGCCATTTCGATGGCATTCAATGTTTCGGTTAGGGAACCGATTTGGTTTACTTTAATTAGAATAGAGTTGGCACAACCTTTTTCAATACCCATGGCCAGGAAATCAACGTTAGTAACAAAAAGGTCGTCACCTACCAACTGGCAACGGTCGCCGATGCGGTCGGTAAGTTTCTTCCAGCCTTCCCAGTCATTTTCGCTCATGCCGTCTTCGATAGAGTCGATGGGGAATTGGTTGATAAGTTGTTCCAGATAGTCAATCTGTTCGTCAGCTGTGCGTTTCTTGCCTTTCTCGCCTTCGAACTTGGTATAATCGTAGATTCCGTCTTTATAGAATTCAGAAGAAGCGCAGTCCATGGCAATCATTACATCTTTGCCCGGTTCGTATCCGGCAGCTTTGATGGCGGCAATAATACTGTTCAGGGCATCTTCTGTACCTTCCAGATTTGGTGCAAAACCGCCTTCGTCACCTACTGCAGTGCTCAGACCACGATCTTTCAGTACTTTCTTTAAAGCGTGGAATACTTCGGCACCCATGCGCAGACCTTCACGGAAGGAAGTTGCACCTACAGGGCGTATCATGAATTCCTGGAAAGCAATAGGAGCGTCACTGTGTGAACCACCGTTGATGATATTCATCATCGGTACGGGCATTACGTATGTATTGGTACCACCGATGTAGCGGTACAGGGGTATATCGAGATAAGCGGCGGCAGCTTTTGCTACGGCGAGGGATACGCCGAGAATAGCATTTGCGCCCAGATTTGATTTCGTTTTTGTTCCATCCAATGCCAGCATGGTATGATCGATGCCCATCTGGTCGAGGGCTGACATTCCGACAAGTTTCGGAGCGATAATATCATTGATGTTTTCTACAGCTTTTAATACACCTTTGCCTCCATAACGTCCTTTGTCGCCATCACGGAGTTCCAAAGCTTCGTGTTCTCCCGTAGAAGCGCCGGAAGGAACGGAAGCACGGCCCATAAAGCCCGATTCCAACATTACATCTACTTCCACTGTGGGATTTCCTCTTGAATCGAGGATTTCACGTCCGATAATCTTTTCTATTTTCATAATTATGATATTATTTGTAATTATTTTAAATAGGAAACAAGAAGCAATCGGTTTTTGTTCAGAATATAGTTGTGTTTAGTGATTAGTGGTGAGTGATAAGTGATTAGTGCCGACTGCTCCTCCCGCCAATGCAGCCAATATTCCCAACGTGATGCTGATTAAGGTATATGCTATAAATGTTCCATAGAAACCACCTTTCAGCAAGGTCAGACCATCATTGGAAAAAGTAGAGAAAGTGGTGAATCCACCGCAGAAACCAGCTGTCAATAACAGACGCATTTCGGGCGAGAGATTAAAACGGGCGGAAAGGGCATAAAACAATCCGATGAGAAAACTGCCGAAGATATTGACTGTAAATGTTGCCCAAGGAAAGGAATAAGGGATGATCCGTTCGTGCAGTAGTTCCTGCACATAGTAACGGAGCACACTGCCTGTTCCGCCACCAAGGAAAATGTATATCAATTCTTTCATTTTTATTCTGTTATTATTCCGATAATGCCTGCAAAGGTACAATTTTTCATTTATATCGGGTTTATATTCCGGTTTTTCCCCTTAATGCTTAAAAATCAGAAACTAAACCAGTTATGCAAACGTTTGCCGGTAAATCATCTATATTTTCATTTTATTCCTTCGTTCACATGTCATTTCATCCTTATATTTGCATCACGATTATAATTCTCTAAAATAATTCAAATCATGAAAAACATGAAAGCAATCAAATTGTTCTGTCTCTTGCTCTTTTTGTTTGTAAGCAATTGGGCAATGGCTGAGAGTATCACCTCGCCGAACGGACAACTGCAACTGAACTTTTCAGTGAACGCACAAGGTGAACCGATCTATGAACTTTCCTACAAAGGAAAAGCTGTTATCAACCCTTCTAAACTCGGCTTGGAACTGAAAGATGCTCCGGGACTGATGAATGGATTTACACTGGCAAATACCCAAACTTCCACTTTTGATGAGACTTGGGAGCCGGTGTGGGGTGAAGTGAAACAAATTCGCAACCATTATAATGAGATGGCTGTAACGTTGAACCAGAAAGCGCAAGATCGCAATATGATCATCCGCTTCCGTCTGTTTGATGACGGTTTGGGTTTCCGTTACGAATTTCCTTTGTCTAAGAACCTGAATTATTTCGTTATCAAGGAAGAACGTACTCAGTTTGCCATGACAGGCGATCACACTGCTTTCTGGATACCGGGTGATTATGATACACAGGAATATGATTATACAGAATCTAAGCTTTCTGAAATCCGTGGCTTGATGGATGGTGCAATCACTCCTAATTCTTCACAGACTACGTTCTCTCCGACGGGTGTACAGACTTCTCTGCAAATGAAAACAGCTGACGGTCTTTATATTAACTTGCATGAGGCTGCTTTGGTGGATTACTCCTGTATGCATCTTAATCTGGATGATAAGAATTTTGTATTTGAATCCTGGCTTACCCCTGATGCAAAAGGAGATAAAGGATACCTGCAAGCTCCCTGTAAGTCTCCGTGGCGTACGGTTATCGTAAGTGATGACGCCCGTGATATTCTGAATTCCAAACTGACATTGAATCTGAATGAGCCTTGTGCTTATGAAGATGTTTCCTGGATTAAGCCGGTGAAATATGTAGGCGTATGGTGGGAAATGATTGCTGGAAAGAGTACTTGGGCTTATACCGATGATCTGCCTTCTGTAAAATTGGGTGAAACGGACTATACCAAAACTAAACCTAACGGACGTCATGGTGCTACCAATGAAAACGTAAAACGTTATATAGACTTTGCAGCTGAAAATGGACTTGATCAAGTGCTGGTAGAAGGTTGGAACGAAGGATGGGAAGACTGGTTCGGTCATTCTAAAGATTATGTATTTGATTTTGTAACTCCATATCCTGACTTTGATGTAAAGATGTTGAACGCTTACGCTAAAAGTAAGGGTGTGAAATTGATGATGCACCATGAAACTTCGGCATCCGTACGCAATTATGAACGTCATATGGATAAAGCCTACCAGTTTATGGTAGACAACGGTTACAATGCAGTGAAGAGTGGTTATGTAGGCAATATGATTCCTCGTGGAGAGCATCACTACGGTCAGTGGATGAACAACCATTATCTGTACGCCGTGACTAAAGCTGCCGAGTATAAGATTTGCGTAAATGCCCATGAAGCTGTGCGTCCTACCGGACTTTGCCGTACTTATCCTAACCTGATTGGTAACGAGTCTGCCCGTGGTACGGAATATGAGGCTTTTGGTGGCAGTAAACCGTTCCACACTACCTTGCTTCCATTTAATCGTCTGATTGGTGGCCCGATGGATTATACTCCGGGTATCTTCGATACAAAACTTGATTTCATGGGCGATCTGCCTCATGGACAGGTACAGACCACTCTCTGTAAGCAGTTGGCTCTTTACGTGACATTATACAGTCCGTTGCAGATGGCTGCCAATTTAGTTGAGAATTATGAGAAGCACATGGATGCTTTCCAATTCATCAAAGATGTAGCGGTAGATTGGGATGATAGTAAATATCTGGAAGCGGAACCGGGTGATTATATTACGGCAGCTCGTAAGGCGAAAGGAACGAATAACTGGTTTGTAGGTGGCATCACAGATGAGAATGCACGTACTGCTAACTTTACTCTGGATTTTCTGGAACCTGGCAAGCAGTATGTAGCTACTCTTTATGCTGATGGTAAAGATGCTGATTACAAAGAGAATCCGACTTCTTATCAGATAAAGAAAGGTATTGTGACCAGTAAGACTAAGATGTCTGTGAAGTTGGCACGTAGTGGTGGCTTTGCCCTGAGTTTGATTGAGGCTACTCCGTCAGACAAGAAGGTTGTGAAGAAATGGAGATAGATAAGATTCATCGGAAACTCTCAGATTGAGAGCTACTCTAAAATTAGGGTAAAAAGAGGTTTTTATTAGGCATTAGGTAAATAAGGGGTGCACTTCAAAATTTGAAGTGCGCCCCTTTCTTTTTTCTTTGTATGACTTCTTGCTGAGTTTCTTAACTCAAGGGCCCAGGTTTGTTGCTGCAAAATAGAATCGATGCTTCCACAACTTAATAAGACGATTGAGCAAGAACTTGATGGTATGGCTTGATTACCCCTGAAATGGGAGGCTTTGCATTGACTCGATGGTTGCAGATAATGCACTGAATTATATCATTTGTCACTAAATTGGAATAAACTTTAGAGTCTTGTGATGTAACAAAGTTTGTCCTGTTTTCAAGGTATTAAGAGCTTGTTTCCAAGAAGTTAAGAGTTTGTCGACAAAGAGTTAACTTCCTGTCGACAAACTCTTAACTTCTTGGAAGTGACTAATTCTCAGAGTGGTTTTAAAGTGCCTTTGTCGTTGAGGTAATGAGCGAAATAGTGTTGAATAAAATTCCTTATTGTCTGGTGTGTTAATCATAGCTTGTATAGGGCTACACCTTTTGCCGCAAAGGGTGTAGCCTTACATACAAAAGGGTGTAGTCATCCGGGGTAAATGGTGTAGCCCTTTTGGAAGTGCCCTTACAGGTACTTGTGGATAGGATTAAATGATATGATTAGAATTATTTTTATTAAACACTTTGTTCTTTCGAAAATCCCCCTTATCTTTGTGCCCATTAAACGAACGATTAATAGTATATTTTGTTCTGTTAAGTCTTTTGTTTACAGTATATTAGAAGTCGAGAACTGTGCTTTTTCAGCAAAATCAGCTTTTCCAGTCTTCAAAAGTGCCTGTTTGCACTTCCTGCGATAGGGAGTCTGAATTTAGGCCGTTGAACGTAGCAAATTCACCATCACGGATTTACGTTTTAACCGGAAGGAATTTTCATTCCCCGGTGTCCCCAAGAAATATCCAGACGAGAACAGTTAATCATTCATGAGCTCTCAATCTTCCATTTTGAATTCTGAATATCATTGGTATGCTTTGCGTATCACCTATAGCCGGGAACTCGTTTTGAAAGAGTTTTTGGACAAGAATAATATCGAAAACTTCATTCCTATGCGTTATGAATATGTAACGCGGAAGGAACAACGTATTCGTAAACTCGTTCCTGCCATACATAATCTGGTTTTCATTTATTCCACTCGTAAGAAGATTGACGAAATTAAGGAGGAAAATGCTGTTCTTCTACCTCTTCGCTATATCATGGATCGTGAGACGAAGCAGCCGATTATTGTTCCGGAAATCCAAATGCGCCACTTTATAGCCATTGCCGGCTCTTACGACCAACAAGTAATTTACTTGCCGCCTACGGAATATTCCATGCAGAAAGGAGATCGTGTCCGCATCACCGGTGGGGTTTTCGAAGGTGTCGAAGGTATATTTGTTCGTGTAAAAGGTGATCGTCGGGTAGTTGTTTCTATTCAGGGGGTTATGGCAGTAGCTACCACTTTTATTCATCCCTCTCTTATTGTTCCGATAACAGAAGAATAATTCATAATTCTGCACATTGTACTTTGTTACTTATACGCTTTGTAATTCATAATTTGTAATCTTAATTATATGAAGTCTCAAATCGATGCTTTGCGTCAACTCACGCATGAGCTTCTTTATCTTGGCATGGATGGTGAACCCATTTATGCGGATCGTTTTCGTCAACTAAATTCAGATGTTTATAATCAGGCGGAAGCCTTGTATCAGAAAAAAGCTCGGAATGATGAAGAAGAAGCGACTCTTTGTGTTACTCTCTTGAAAGCTTATAGTGCTACGATTTATGATCGTGGCGATAAAGGAGGAAAAGTTCAAATACTGCTTGATCGTAGTTGGGAGGTTCTGAATAAAATATCTGATTCTTTGTTGAAATGCCAATTGTTGGTGGTTTGCTATGGAGAGACATCCGATGAGGAGTTGGCGAAAGAAGCACGTGCGATTATGAATGGCTGGGGTGATTCTCTAACTGTTGAACAACAAGAACTTCTAAATGAATTTATTCCCTAATATTTGTCCATAGTTTTATATGAAAATTCTTGTTACGGGGGCTGCTGGTTTCATTGGCTCATATGTTTGTAAACGCCTGCTTTCTCGTGGAGATGAGGTGGTAGGGCTTGACAATATCAACAGTTATTATGACGTCAATCTGAAGTATGGACGTTTGGGTACTTTAGGCATTGATAAAAATACAGTTGATTGGTATAAATTTGTCCAAAGTAATACATCTGAGCAGTTTCGGTTTGTTCGTATAAATCTGGAGGATAAACAGGCGATGAGAATGCTTTTTGCCAATGAGTCTTTTGACAAAGTTGTAAATTTAGCGGCTCAGGCTGGAGTACGTTATTCAATAGAAAATCCATATGCATACGTGGAAAGCAATATAGATGGTTTCTTGAATGTATTGGAAGGTTGCCGTCATTACAAAGTGAAGCATTTGGTTTACGCTAGCTCCAGTAGTGTTTATGGATTGAACGGAAAAGTTCCTTTTTCTGAAAAAGATAGTATCGCACATCCTGTAAGCCTTTATGCAGCGACAAAGAAATCAAATGAATTGATGGCTCATACTTATAGCCATTTATATGGCATTCCTTCTACTGGTTTGCGCTTCTTTACAGTTTATGGCCCTTGGGGGCGTCCGGATATGTCACCTTTCCTTTTTGCAGATGCCATGTTACACGGGAGGTCAATAAAGGTTTTCAATAATGGTGATATGTTGCGTGATTTTACTTATATTGATGATATTGTTGAAGGAATCCTTCGGGTGATAGATCATATTCCTACTTCTAATCAGGATTGGAGTGCTCAAAACCCTGATCCGAGCTCTTCCACTGCTCCATATAAAATATATAATATAGGTAATTCTCATCCAGTGAAACTTATGGACTTTATTCAGGCAATTGAAGAAGCTATTGGACATCCTGCAGAGAAAATATATCTTCCGATGCAACCGGGAGATGTTTATCAGACAAATGCAGATACTTCGGCTTTGCAGAATGAGTTAGGATTTAAGCCTGACAAACCTATTAAAGAGGGAGTTCAGGAAACGATAGACTGGTATCGTTCTTTTTATCAATTGTAATCAAAAGTAAACTAAGATAATATGAAAATAGCAATCGTTGGTACCGGCTATGTCGGTTTGGTGACAGGTACCTGTTTTTCGGAGATGGGGATTGACGTGACTTGTGTGGATGTGCAGGACAGTAAGATAGAAAAACTAAAGAAAGGTATTATTCCCATTTATGAGCCGGGCTTGGAAGATATGGTTCATCGTAACTATACTGCGGGTCGTCTGAAATTTACAACGGACTTGAAGGAGTGTCTGGATGATGTAGAGGTTGTGTTTAGTGCTGTTGGTACTCCTCCTGATGAGGATGGCAGTGCTGATTTGAAATATGTGTTGGAGGTAGCGCGTACCATTGGCTGTAATATGAATAAGTATGTGCTGGTTGTGACTAAGAGTACGGTTCCTGTGGGGACTGCACAAAAGGTAAAGTCTGCCATTCAGGAAGAACTTGACAAGCGTAATGTAAAGATAGAGTTTGATGTGGCTTCCAATCCCGAGTTTTTGAAAGAAGGTGATGCGGTAGATGATTTTATGAAGCCCGACCGTGTGGTAGTAGGTGTGGAGTCAGAAAAGGCTAAGGCTATAATGGAACGTCTTTATAAGCCTTTCATGATGAATAACTATCGGTTGATATTTACTGATATTCCTAGTGCCGAGATGATAAAATATGCGGCAAATTCTATGTTGGCTACACGAATTAGCTTTATGAATGATATCGCTAACCTCTGTGAACTGGTTGGTGCTGATGTAAATATGGTTCGCAAAGGTATTGGCGCGGATAGTCGTATTGGCGGTAAATTCTTGTATCCCGGTTGTGGATATGGCGGTTCTTGTTTTCCGAAAGATGTAAAGGCGTTGATAAAGACTGCTGAAAAGAACGGTTATCCGATGCGTGTGTTGAAGGCCGTGGAAGAGGTGAACGAGAAGCAAAAGAGTATTCTTTTTGAGAAATTATTGAAACATTATAATGGAGACTTGAAAGGTAAGCAAATCGCTTTATGGGGTTTGGCTTTCAAGCCTGAAACGGATGATATGAGGGAGGCTCCGGCATTGGTTTTGATTGATAAGTTGATAGAGGCTGGTGCAAGCGTGAAGGTCTATGATCCGATTGCGATGGATGAATGTAAACGTAGGATAGGAGATAAGGTTGTCTATGCTACGGATATGTATGATGCGGTGCTGGATGCGGATGCGTTGTTGCTGGTGACGGAGTGGAAAGAGTTTAGGATGCCGAGTTGGGGGGTACTGAAGAAGACGATGAAGAAGGCAGTGGTGATTGATGGAAGAAATATATATGAGAAGTCTGAATTACAAGAGTTAGAGATTGTTTATGCTTGTATTGGTAGATAGCTATGGTTGAGGGCTCATTTGTGTAATTTGATTTTTGTGTAAAATATTGTTAGAATTTATACTATTTGTGGAATTAATGTTTGTAGGCAGAGGTTTGGTAGAAGACATATTGTATAGAATGCTTGTAAGGAAAGTGATATTGCTTAATTTTTATGATAGGAAAAATTAAAAATATCTATAAGTATAATGAGAATGCAAAAGTTTTGGTAAATAACTTTGTTTTTCTTATTTTGTTGAAAGCTGCAAGCTTTATATTCCCATTAATAACATTACCTTATTTGTCTAAAGTAATAGGAGTTGAAAAATTTGGAGCAATAGCATTTGCTGCGGCTGTTATGACTTTTGTTGAGACAATTACTGATTGGGGATTTAACTATACAGCTACTCGTGATGTAGCAAAATGTCGTGATGATTTGCAACAAGTGTCTCGAATATTCAGTGAAGTTATGTGGTGTAAAATAATATTGACCACTATTTGCTTCTTTGTTTTATATTTGCTGTGCAATTGTATTCCTTATTTGGGAACTTATAAAAATCTTTTGTTCTTTACTTTTGCTTATATTCCTGGACATATCTTTTTCCCTGAATGGTTGTTTCAGGCTTTTGAACGTATGAAATATATTACAATATTGAGTCTTTTATCTAAATTGGTATTTACGATATTGATATTTGTATGTATTAGAAAGGATGTGGATTATATTTATCAACCTCTTCTTAATGCAGCAGGGTTTGGTGTCAGTGCATTTTTTGCTTTTTACATCATATTGAATAAGTTAAAAGTGCATTTTCTTATTCCCTCTCTCAATAGTATATATATGAGATTGAAGAGTAGTGTTGATATGTTTATTAGTTTGATTTTTCCAAACTTGTATACTAGTATGTCTACAGTTATTTTACAAACTTATTGTGGAAATACTGCTACGGGAATCTATTCTGGAGGGCAAAAAATGCAGAGTATAATAGATGAGTTTACTAAAGTTTTGTCAAGAACATTTTTCCCCTTTTTAGCTCGTCGCAAGGAAAAACATTATATATATGTTTGGATCAGTGCTATTATTAGTGTTTTGTCTTGTGTTCTAATGTTTTTGGGGGCTGACCTGTTTGTTGAGTATTTGTTAACGCCGGAATTTCATAATGCTGCTGTAGTAATTCGAATTTTTTCAATTTCTCCATTTTTTTTGTTTTTAATGAATACCTATGGTACTAATTATTTGGTTATTGTTGGTAAGGAAAATATACTTCGTAATATAATTGTTGGATGCTCTGCTTTAGGATTTGTATTAACTTGTTTTTTTACTATTCAATTCAGCTACATAGGTGCATCTATTACAGTAGTTTCAGTTTGGGGAATTCGAGGGATGCTGACGTATTATTATGCAATAAAATGTAAGAAAAATGGTTAATTTATTGATAGCAGGAGATTTTTGTCCTAATGATCGTGTGGCTAGATTAATAGAACAAGAGGAATATTCAGATATATTAGGTGAGATAAAGCCTATAATTGCTCAAATGGATTATTCATTGATAAATTTGGAATGTCCTATAGTAGAATGTCCAATTAAACCCAAAGAGAAGCAAGGACCTAATTTGAAGGCATCTCAGTTAGCAGTTAAATTGATTAAATATGTTAATTTTAAATGTGTTACGCTTGCTAATAATCATTTTCTTGATTATGGAGATGAAGGAGTGTCTCATACATTAAATATTTTGCGATATGAGCATTTGGATTTTGTAGGAGGGGGCGAGGATTTGTCGAGAGCTTCTGGTATTTTATATAAAGATATAAATGGGAAAAAAATTGCTTTTATAAACTGTTGTGAACATGAATTTTCTATAGCTACAGAGCATTCGGCTGGCGCTAATCCTTTGAATCCAATACAACAATATTACGCGATTGTAGAAGCGAAAAATAAAGCTGATTATGTAATTATAGTTGTTCATGGTGGGCATGAATACTTTCAATTACCCAGTCCTCGTATGCAAGAAATATATCGCTTTTTTGTTGACATAGGTGCAGACGCTGTAATTAATCATCATCAGCATTGTTATAGTGGTTATGAGGTGTATAAAGAAAAGCCTATATTTTATGGGTTGGGTAATTTTTGCTTTGATAAAAATACTCAAAGAAATTCTATTTGGAATGAAGGGTATTTAGTTAAATTAGTACTGGATAATAAAATTCATTTTGAACTTTATCCATATATTCAATGTAATGATACTCCTAATGTTGTTTTAATGAAAAAGGATCGTGTTGATGATTTTTACTCTTCGATAAAATGCCTTAATGAAATAATTGCTGATAGTTGTAGGCTAAAATTGGAGCATCAACATTGGATGAAAGAGAGAGAGGGTAATTTGAAATTGGTGCTTTCTCCATATTCGAATCGTTGGTTTCGAATAATGGCAAGTCGAGGCTTATTACCAATGTTTTTGTCGAAAAAACGAAAATTGTCTTTGTTGAATTTTATTTACTGTGAGTCACATCGAGATAGAATTGTTTATCTGTTAAATGAGGGTGAAAGGAATGAATAGGTTTTTGAGAGGAATAAGGCGTCCTCATTTATTGTGTAATTATTTGATAAAGAAGATGTCATGGCTGTTTACAGATAAAATGTATTTACGACTTAGATTTTATTGTGAATTGGGATATTGGCTGGATTTTAATAATCCAAAGACTTTTAGTGAGAAACTTCAATGGCTCAAATTATATGATCGTAGACCTGAATATACAATAATGGTTGATAAAATAGAGGTCAAGAAGTATGTTGCGGAGAAGCTAGGACCTGAATATGTTATTTCAACATTAGGCTTTTGGAATACGCCTGATGATATTGATTTCGAGGCTTTACCAAATCGATTTGTATTGAAGTGCAATCATAACTCTGGAGGGCTATATCTTTGTCGAGATAAAAGCACAATGGATGTTGAGGCGGTTAAGAAAAAGTTGCGTAAGAGTTTGCGCCAAAACTATTACTGGTTAGGGCGTGAATGGCCTTACAAATATGTAAAGCGACGTATTCTTGCTGAAGAGTATATGATAGATGAAAATAAAAAAGAATTGGTTGATTATAAATTTTTCTGTTTTCATGGAATTCCTATGTTGTGTCAAGTTATTTCTGATAGAAGTGAGGACGAAAAAATAGATTTCTATGATATGAACTGGAAAAGGCAGAATGGATTGATTGGGTTATCTTCTAATGTACGTAATGCTGAAGTTACAATGCCAAGCCCACATTCATTTGAACAAATGAAAAGAAATGCTGCTATTCTTTCGTGTGGTATCCCTTTTTCTCGCATTGATTTTTATGAGATAAATGGTCGTTGTTATTTTGGTGAAATCACATTATATCCTAATGCTGGCTTTGGAAAATTTCGTCCAAATGAATGGAATGAAGAAATCGGCAAATGGTTAAAATTACCTTCGTTGAAGAATAACAAAGTGAAAGGAGAGGTCGTAAACTAAGATTTGTTTACCAATGAAAATGCCGAAAAATGGTACTAATGTATGGATATGGATTCTGTTTTTATTGATAATACTGTATCAGCTGAAAGGAGTATTGTATCCAGAAGGAATTATAAGTGTAGGAATAGCAATGTTAGAGTTGCTTCTATGTTTTTTCTTTTTTTTAGGAGTTATTTTATCTAAACATGTTCCCAATATAGCTTTTTCTCTTGTTCTTTTAGTAGTTGTTGTTACTATATCCTTCTTATTTTCGCCTATGGTTTTGTATGGTTCAATAATTGGGAAAGTAAGTACATTCCCTATGTATAGAAATATCATTGGTGCTGTTCTACCTTTTTTTCCATTATATTATTGGGGCCGTAAAGGAGAGATAGGTGAAGGGATGTTGAAAACTTTCTTTTTTTGTGTGTTTGTTGTTACAATACTGGTTTTTATACGGGGAACGTTCCTTGCTGTAGATGAGAAAAATGCGGATACGACAATTAATGAAGCATACCGTTTTGTGTTCTTATTACCTTATGTTGCAATGCTAAAAAAAAAGTGGGCATTCATGTTTGTTGTTTTATCGCTTATTCTTATTCTTTTAAGTGCTAAACGAGGGGCATTGCTTGCTTATAGTATTGGTTTGGTAATCTATGCATATTACTTTCTAAAGTCAAATAAACATTTTGTTCGGAATATTATTATATTATTGTTAGTATTTACTTTAATAGTGTATATTGGTATAGAGATATATAATAATAATCCTTATTTGCAATTACGATTAGAAGATACATTGGAAGGGAATACTTCTTCACGAGATTATTTACTTGTGAAAATGCTTTCTCATTGGTGCAATAGTAATAGTGTCATGGATTACTTTATAGGAATTGGCTTTTGTCAAAGTGTTTGTATTGCTGGTAATTATGCTCATAATGATTGGGTTGAATTTTTGATAGGTATGGGTCTCATAGGAATAGTGATTTACTTCTTTTTCTATCTGTCTCTTTTTAGATATTTTCTTTTTAGGAAAAAAATATGTAATCTTTCTTCGTTTTCATTGATAGTGTATATGCTTTTTTTGACATCTTTATATTCAATGGCTTTCTTTAATGAGCCATCTTGTTTTTGTTTCATATTATTGGGATATTTGGCCGGAAAAAATGAATATCAGAGGTGTCTAGTTAGATGTTGATTTTCATCATATTTTATGTTCTCGGTTATAGATGACTGAAATATTACTATTTTTCATCTGTATGTGAGGCATCATTTTTTCCATCCGGTCTCTTATGATCCTTCATTAGTGAAGAATTCTCAAGATTAGAACACTAAGTTACAGTAATTGCTCCACAGAGTATTATGAAAATATTGATTTGGAGGAAAAATAGCATTTTATCATATTATAATGAAGCATGTGTTATCCTATAAAAGTAGTTGGAAAAAAGATATCTCATATTGATATTATACGTCTTGATTAGAAAATGAATTGTTTATTGGCAAGGAATGAAATATAGAATTGGTTATTTTGATTCGGCAAAAGGATTTGCTATATTTTCAGTTGTATTAGCTCATTTGAATACATTTTTAGATTGGAAAAATCTTCTTTTATCCTACGTGGTTCACAGCTATTTTATGTCGTTGTTTTTCTTTATAAGTGGCTATTTCTGTTATAGAGAGGTTCCGTTTCTACAGTTTTCTTTCCTTAAAGGGAAAATAAAGCAGTTGGTGATACCTTATTTGACGACTTGTCTGTTGGTGTGTTTTTTTTTATTCATTATTATTTCAAACTAATTTACTTGATAGATACTTATTGGACTCTTCTAAAGGGGGATATTGGTTCTTGTTGACTTTGTTTACATATTATTGCTTCTATTTATGTGTAAATAGAATTGCGCAGCTATTTAAGAAAGAGTTTCAGAAGAAAAGTATATTTGTAATATTAATTATATTATTGGGAGTGGGGATTGTTTTTGTTACTTCTTCTGTTTCTGTACAAATATCATATTTACTCTCTCTTCCAGAACTAAGACGTTTTTTTCTGTCTTTTTCATTCGGTCTTATTGTAAGTTGTTTTGCATCCCATTTTAATGTTTGGAATAACAAAATTACTATATTGAGTGGCATTCTGTATTTTTCTATAATGCTGATGAACTATGATGATAAAACTTGTATAGGCTTTGTTTTATGGTTGACGGTATCTAATCTGGCTTGTCTGTTTATCATTAATATTTTTCGTCTTTTGGGAGATAATGTTTCGCGTTTGAGAACTTATGGAAATAACTCATTGGGTATTTATTTATATCATTATATATTCGTCTACTTTCTAAAATATTTTTTGCCTTCCTCTTGGTTTTATGGAACTTCTACTTGGGATATTATACTAATATTTTTATTGTTTTTTATACTTTCCATCATAGTACTAGAGTTAAGTTTATTACTCATTCGATTGACGAATAAACTTAAACTAAATTTTTTAATAGGTTCTTAACATTATGCGAATATGCTTATCAGTTGGTGCATATCCTACACCAGAACACCCGTTTGCAGCTTTTATATCTTCATTGGCAGAAGAATTCTCTAGATTTGGCCATCAAGTATTTGTTATTGCTCCACAGAGTATTACAAAAATACTGATTCGAAGGAAAGATAAAGCTTTACCATATTATATGGAGTATCGTACTGGTGGTTCGATAATAAGAGTGTTTCGTCCTAAGGTTTTGACATTTGGTGATAAACGATTACTGGGTCGAATAACCATGAAAATGAATCAGTGGGCTGTCTGTAGATGTTTCAAGAAAATAGAAGAGAGATTTGATATAGTATATGCTCATTTTTGGACTTCAGGCTACAATATAATGCCTTGTGCAATAAAATATCAGCTTCCTTTGTTTGTTGCATCTGGAGAAGATAAGATTTTTTTTACGCAATTGATATCTAGTAGAGAGATTCTTCAATTGAAACGTGTAGTAAGAGGCGTTATTTGTGTTTCAACTAAAAATCTGAAAGAATGTATTGCTTTAAATTTAGTTGAAAAAGATACTTGTATCATACTTCCTAATGCCGTTAATTTAGATGAATTTTATCGGATGGAAAAAAGTATTGTTAGAGGGAGATTAGGATATGCTGTAAATGATTTTATTGTAGTATTTGTCGGACGATTTGTACATAGAAAAGGAGCTAAAAGAGTTTCAGATGCAATTGCTAAATTGAAAGATGATTCTATAAAATCCATTTTTATAGGTAGTACGATGTCTGATGAAACTAATGATGAAGAACCTAATTGTTCGGGAATTTTATTTAAAGGTAAATTAAAACATTCAGATATTCCATTATATTTGAATAGTGCAGATGTGTTTATTTTGCCATCATTGGCCGAAGGGTGTAGTAATTCTATAGTAGAGGCTTTAGCCTGTGGATTGCCTGTGATTTCATCGGATATGGAGTTTAATTATGATATTCTAAATACATCAAATGCTATCCTTATTAATCCTTTAGATGTAGAAGAAATAGCTAAATCTATTAAATATTTAAAGGAGGATAAGTCTCTTTGTAAGCAAATGTCATTTTCTGCAATAAAGACGGCTCAAACATTAAATTACTCAGATAGGGTATTGAAAATTCTTGAATTTATTGAAAATAAAAAATGAAAGTTGTTGCTTTTTTAATTAATCAATTGAGAAAATCAGGGCCTGTAAATGTTCTTTATGAATTGGTTGCTAACATTGACCGTACACGATATAAACCTATTGTAATAAAATTGATGACTGATGATCCAAATAAGAATATTACAACTAAATTTGAAGAAATTGGTATTGAAGTTATTGGTTTTAAATTTTCTTTTTGGGATTTAGAATTGAGAACAAAAAGGGTAGCGCATATCATTGGAGATTGTTTGTTGGAAAAAAGGGTTGTATTGTTGCATTCTCATGGTTATCATCCATTGTTGATTAGTTCTTATGTCAATTTGGATATTATAAAATTGGACACTCAACATTGTATTTCTATCGATTCTTTTAGGGCTTCAAGAGGGAGGATAATAGGTACGTATATGCACTATCGTTATGTATATCGATTAAAGAAAATATCTGCTGCTGTATCTATCTCGAAATCAGTTAAGGATTATTATTCTCATTTTAATTTTCCAATATTAATTCATATGATATATAATGGAGTTAATATGGAGCAATTTGTGTTGGGAGTTCATGATAAACAATATTGGAAAAAGAAGCTTGGATTTGCAAATGTAAATTTATTGATTGTTGTTGTAGGGCATTTAAGTAAACTAAAAGATCCACTGCTTGTTGTGAAAGCATATATTTCAATGGTTAATCAAGGTTATTTGAAAAATTCTTCGCTATTATTTTGTGGAGCAGGTTCGGAGGAAAAGGAATGTAAGGCTTTGGCTCAAAATTATTCTCAGATTATTTTTAAGGGGTATGTATTTAATGTTGCTGATTATTTAAGAGCAGCTGATGTTTCAATTTGTGCTTCGCATTCAGAAGGGTTTGGGCTTAATTATATTGAGGCATTAGCATCAGGAGCGTTAGTGTTGAGTAGTAAAATTTCGACTTTTAATGAGTTTTCACAAATTTATCCTTTATTACAGAAATATCAATTTGGTAAAGGAAATCAAAAGGAGTTGGAAGAAGTATTGATGCGTGTGGAAAAGAAAACGGAAAATATTGATAGCTTGATGGATGATGTAATTGCAAATTTTTCTTCAATTCGTATGGCTATGGAATATATGGATTTGTATGATGTATATTTGAATTCCCCTAATGTGTAAAATATGTATGATTTAAGTAATATTGCTGTACTTTTACCGGTTTATAAAAATGATAATGCTAATTACTTGTCTTTTTCAGTTGAAAGCATACTAAAACAGACTTATCGCAATATTATCATTTTCATCGGAATTGATGGGCCAATTGGAAATGAATTATATCGTTGTTTGCAAAAATATGAAAATCACTCTCAAATTAGAATCATTTATTTTCCTGAGAATAGAGGCTTGGCAATGGTTCTTAATGATTTAATTATGATGTGCCATAAAGAAAGTATTGATTTTATAGCTCGTATGGATGCAGATGATATTTCAGTACCTAATAGATTAGCGAATCAGGTGAATTATTTACTATTGCATCCTGAAGTTGATGTTGTAGGCGGTCGTATTGAGGAAATAAACGAACAATCTGAAAGAAATAGCAAGAGTGTTACATACCCTTTAACCCATCAAGAATGTTTTAAATTCTTTAGATATCGTGATCCATTAGCACATCCCGCCGTGATGTTTAGAAAATCCTTTTTTGATAAAGCCAAAGGCTATCGGAATGAATACCGTAAAAACCAAGATACCATGCTATGGTTTGATGGATTTATGAATGGATGTATTTTTGCAAATCTGGATGAAACGGTATTACTCTTTCGTGTCACTGACGATTTCTATAAGAACAGAAGAAATGGTTTTAAGCGGGCGAAGAAAATGTTGAAAGATCGATTTATGATAAATAAGGCTCTTCACTATGATTGGTCTGCTTACCTCTTTTCATTTTTTATGTTTATAATGACTCTTACTCCTCCATTTTTGAAGAAGTTCTTGTATCGGATTAGATGAAATTTAGAAATCTCTGTTTACTTCTGTTTTTTTGTAGTTATTCGGTATATCTATTTCCTCAATATTCTTACGGAGTTACAGGGTTGTTGCATTCTCCTTCGGCGGAAATGCAGCAAGATAAAACCGTTATGATTGGTGGCGGATTTTTAAATGAGAACTTAACTCCTCCTCGATTTAATTATAATACATATAATTACTACTTGAATGTAACCATTTTCCCCTGTTTGGAAATAGCATATACTTGTACCCTTTTTAAGGTAACTCCTCAATGGGGAGTGCAATCTCAAATGGGAAAGTTCACTAATCAGGATCGGTATTTCTCGCTTCGGTTAAGGGTTTTGAAAGAAGAACAATTCTTTAAATATATGCCAGCAGTAGTTTTAGGCACATCTGATCCGTTTACAGAAAGTAGGGGTGGAGAGATAATGCCTTCGGGCGATGGTGGTAATGGATATTTTTCTCGCTTTTATGTTGCAATGACAAAACATATTCCAGTAAATAAAGAAGAATTAGGACTACATGTATCTTATCTTTATAACCGCCGTAATGATTACCATCTGAATGGCATTGCCGGAGGGATAACTTATTCCCCTTCCATGTTATCTGATTTGAAATTAATAGCTGAATATGATTCACATGATATTTTGATAGGAATGAATTATCTTCTCTTTCATCATTTTTTGGTACAAGCAATGATGCAGAAAGGGAAATATTTCTCCTGCGGACTTACATATTTGATTCATTTAAAATAATTCGATATAGTAGATCATGAAAATTCCATTTTCGCCCCCTTATATTGACGAGGCGGTCATCAACGAAGTCGTTGATTCGTTACGTTCCGGCTGGATAACTTCCGGTCCTAAAGTAAAAGCATTGGAAGAAGAAATAAAAGTATTCTCTAATGCAAAAGAAGTGCTTTGTGTAAACTCATGGACTTCGGGAGCCATTATGATGCTTCGCTGGTTGGGAGTAACAGCTGAAGATGAAGTGATTGTTCCGGCGTATACATATAGTGCTACGGCATTAGCAGTCCTTCATGCGGGTGCAAAGCCTGTTATGGTAGATTCCGGAGAGGATTTCAATATCTCTGTGGATGCTATTCGAAAAGCAATTACGCCAAGGACCAAGGCTATTATTCCGGTAGATATTGCGGGCTTCCCTTGTGATTACGACCGTATCATGAGACTCGTTAATGAACCGGAAATACGCAGCCTGTTTCAGGCGGCGTCATTGGTACAGGAAAAATTGGGACGTATCCTTGTTATGAATGATGCTGCCCATTCTTTGGGTGCTTATTATAACAAGAATCAGCGTACAGGATGCGAAACGGATATTGCTATCTTCTCTCTTCACGCCGTAAAGAATGTGACGACGGCCGAAGGAGGAGCCATCTGCCTGAATTTGCCCGAACCGTTTGATAATGCGGAACTCTACAAAGAATTGCGTATGATGAGTTTGAATTGTCAAACTAAAGATGCTTTTTCCAAATCCAAAGCCGGTGGTTGGCGTTATGACATAGTCGGTCTGGGAATGAAAATAAATATGGCTGACGTAAATGCTGCTATCGGTTTGGCTCAGATACGGGAATATCCTGAACTACTGAAAGAACGTAAAAGAGTATTCAATACCTATTCTAAAGCATTTGCTGATTGTGATTGGGCTATTTTGCCACCTTCTGAAGATGGAGAAAAAGAAAGCTCATATCATATCTATGCATTGCGTATCAAAGATTTCACAGAGGAACAGCGTGATCGTATGATTGATGAAATCGCGAAAAGCGAGGTTGCTGTGAACGTTCATTTTATCCCGATGCCGATGCTTTCCTTCTTCAGCTCATTGGGATATGATATAAAGAACTATCCACAAGCTTATGAGAATTTTAAAGGTGAAATCTCCTTGCCCATTTATCCACAGTTGGATGAAGAAAAGCTGGACTTTATAATCAAAGCTGTAAAAGATGCATACCTTAAAGTGACTGTTGATAGGTGATGATTCGTTTTTTTGATATTTTATTTTCCTTTCTGGGCATTCTATTCTTATCTCCTGTTTTCCTTTTCCTGTATATTGCTATCCGTCTGGAAAGTAAAGGTGGTGGTTTCTATAAACAGCTACGTGTGGGACGTGGAGGGACGGATTTTTATGTCTATAAGTTCCGCTCAATGCGTATAGGAGCTGATAAGCAAGGTTTGATAACTGTAGGCGGACGAGATCCCCGGATTACCCGTATCGGGTATTTTATCCGCAAATATAAATTAGATGAACTACCTCAGTTATTCAATGTACTGAAAGGTGATATGAGTCTGGTAGGCCCGCGTCCGGAGGTTCGTAAATATGTGGAACTCTACACTGAAGAACAGCGGAGAGTGTTGTCTGTTCGTCCGGGAATTACGGATTATGCATCTATAGAATATGTAGATGAAAATACGATTTTAGGACAGGCTGAGGATGCGGACAAGGCATATGTAGAACAAATACTGCCGGATAAAATATGCTACAATATGAAATATATAGAGCATCGTTCGGTGAAGGAATATTTCAAGATTATATTTCTGACTATATGGAGTATTGTACATTGATCAAACCGGTAATAAAGGTTATGAGATGGTTGTTTATCCCATATTATGTTTGGAAAAAGTAGTTTAAAATAAGATATGGAAAAGGTCGAAGCTCAGTTTCGGCCTTTTTTATTCTTTCAACACTGACGCTTGTGACAACCTCAAACTACTATTCGGTGTCTGGAAAAGTCCGAAACCAATGCCGCAAAGGATTAATCGAAGCCTGATACAAAATATCCCCATACCGATACTTCCCAATATTCTCGGATGAATACATTCCATCAAATAACCGGCAACCAGTGCGGCAACTAAAGTTGCAAGAGGCCAGGGAATTAATAATAACCCGGCCATTACCTCGCTACAATAGCCAATTGATAACCATTGACAATCCAAGTAATCACAGAGTTTGAAGTTCCAAAATCATGTGCGAGGGTAGGGAGGATTACAGTATTTCCTGAGATTTTCCATCCTGAACCATATCATTTTTTTTATCTGCGAATTAAACAAAACGTTCAATCTGCTGTTCGGAAACCTGCATAAAAATAAGTTTTTTTAGAAATTGTCTCGTAGGAAAGTAACGTGGAGAAGAAACTTCTTTGTACCTTTGTGCCCGTCAATACTAAAATCAATAATAAATAATAGGATTTATGGGAGGATTTTTCGGGACAGTCTCCAAAGCGAGCTGTGTGACGGATTTATTTTACGGTACAGATTATAATTCACATTTAGGAACTAAGCGGGGCGGACTTGCCACGTATGATGCAGAAGAGGGCATGTTTGCCCGATCCATTCATAACCTGGAGAGCACTTATTTCCGAACCAAGTTTGAAGACGAACTGGATAAGTTTAAAGGAAATGTCGGAATAGGAATCATCAGCGACACAGACCCGCAACCCATCATCATTAACTCCCACCTCGGACGCTTTGCCATTGTAACAGTAGCCAAAATTGTGAATCTGGAAGAAATAGAAGCAGAGCTACTTTCCCAAAATATGCATTTCGCCGAACTGAGTTCAGGCAATACCAATCAAACCGAGCTTATCTCACTACTCATCATACAAGGAAAAACTTTTGTAGAAGGTATAGAAAATGTTTACCGCCGTGTCAAAGGCTCTTGCTCTATGCTGTTGTTATCAGAAGATGGCAGTATCATTGCGGCTCGTGACAAGTGGGGACGCACTCCGATTGTAATTGGCCGGAAAGAAGGGGCATACGCTGCAACCAGTGAGTCAAGCAGTTTCCCGAATCTGGATTATGAAATAGACCGCTATCTCGGTCCGGGAGAGATCGTTCGTATGACTGCCGATGGAGTGGAACAACTGCGGAAGCCGGAGGAAAAGATGCAGATTTGTTCTTTCCTGTGGGTATATTACGGTTTTCCCACTTCCTGCTATGAAGGTCGCAATGTAGAGGAAGTGCGTTTTACCAGTGGCTTGAAGATGGGGCAGAACGATGATTCTGAAGTAGATTGTGCTTGCGGTATTCCTGATTCCGGTGTAGGTATGGCTCTGGGGTATGCCGAAGGAAAAGGAGTTCCTTATCACCGTGCTATTTCTAAATATACACCGACATGGCCGCGCAGCTTCACTCCCAGTAAGCAGGAGATGCGCTCATTGGTGGCGAAGATGAAACTGATACCGAACCGTGCCATGCTGGAAGGTAAGCGCTTATTGTTCTGTGACGACTCCATAGTACGGGGTACGCAACTTCGGGATAATGTGAAGGTGCTGTATGAATATGGTGCCAAAGAAGTGCATATCCGCATTGCTTGTCCGCCGTTGATTTATGCTTGTCCGTTTGTAGGTTTCACGGCATCCAAGAGCCCGTTGGAACTGATTACACGTCGCATTATAGAAGAACTGGAGGGAGATGCAGACAAGAACCTGGAGAAATATGCCACTACCGGTTCTCCGGAATATGAGAAGATGGTCAGCATTATTGCCGAACGCTTTGGCCTTACAACTTTGAAGTTTAATACCCTGGAAACTCTCATCGAGTCCATCGGATTGCCGAAATGTAAGGTTTGTACACATTGTTTTGATGGAAGTAGTTGCTTTTAAGTAACTCTAAATACTAACATTTTGTAAAAAGGGGCGTGAATTGCTTGGCAGTTCACGCCCCTTTTTCTACCTTTACGGCAGAACTATTGACTACTGTTGATAGACAATTGGTAGTTCATATTCTTAATCGTAAATTGAAAATTATTAAATCGTAAATATTATGGCTTTAGTAGAACGTTTTTTGAAGTATGTAAGCTTCGACACCCAGTCCAGTGAAGAGACAGAGGTGACTCCAAGTACTCCGGGGCAAATGGTATTTGCCAAATATCTGAAAGAAGAATTAGAGTCTTTAGGTTTGGAAGACATAACGCTGGATGAGCATGGCTATTTGTTTGCCACACTTCCGGCAAATATCGATAAGCCGGTACCTACTATTGGTTTTATCGCCCACATGGACACCAGTCCCGATATGAGTGGCAAAGATGTGTCTCCTCGTATTGTTCAAAACTATGACGGCTCGGACATCGTGCTTTGTGCAGAAGAGAATGTAGTTCTTTCTCCGTCTCAGTTCCCCGAACTGCTGGATCATAAAGGGGAAGACCTGATCGTTACCAATGGCAAGACATTGTTGGGAGCAGATGATAAAGCAGGTATTGCCGAAATCGTTTCTGCGATAGTGTACCTGAAAGAGCATCCTGAAATCAAGCATGGCAAGATTCGTATTGGTTTCAATCCGGATGAGGAAATAGGATTGGGCGCACATAAATTCGATGTAGAGAAGTTCGGTTGCGACTGGGCCTACACAATGGATGGCGGTGAAATAGGAGAGTTGGAGTTTGAAAACTTTAATGCGGCATCTGCTAAAATCACCTTCAAAGGCCGCAATGTACATCCGGGTTATGCCAAGAATAAGATGATTAATTCAATTCGTGTGGCCAACCGTTTCTGTGCGATGTTACCTGCTCATGAAACACCCGAACATACTGAAGGTTACGAAGGCTTCTACCATCTCATCAGTTTCAACGGCGATGTAGAGCAGACTACAGTGGCCTATATTATCCGTGATCATGACCGTGCACGTTTCGAGAGCCGCAAGAAGAAAATAGAACGCTTTGTCAGTGAAATCAATGCTGAATATGGTGAAGGTACGGCAACACTTGAACTCCGTGACCAATACTATAATATGCGTGAGAAGATTGAACCGGTAATGCATATCATTGATACGGCTTTTGCCGCAATGGAGGCTGTAGGTGTGAAACCGAATGTGAAACCTATCCGTGGTGGTACGGATGGCGCACAGCTTTCTTTCAAAGGTTTGCCTTGCCCCAATATCTTTGCAGGTGGTCTGAACTTCCATGGACGATATGAATTCGCTCCTATCCAGAATATGGAGAAAGCGATGAAGGTCATCGTGAAGATTGCCGAACTTGTTGCTATAAAATAATTTAATACCTTAAGACATGAAAACCACTCCGTTTACAGAAAAACATATCTCGTTGGGTGCTAAGATGCATGAGTTTGCGGGATATAATATGCCGATAGAATATTCCGGTATCATTGATGAACACCTCACAGTTTGTAATGCTGTGGGTGTATTCGACGTTTCCCACATGGGAGAATTCTGGGTGAAAGGACTCAATGCATTGGCTTTTCTTCAGAAAGTGACTTCCAATAATGTGGCTGCCCTGACTCCGGGCAAGGTGCAATATACCTGTTTCCCCAACGAAGAAGGCGGTATCGTAGATGACTTGCTGGTTTATCATTATGAGCCGGAGAAATACCTGCTGGTAGTGAATGCTTCGAATATAGAAAAAGACTGGAACTGGTGCGTTTCGCACAATACCGAAGGTGCTGAATTGGAAAATGCTTCCGACCACATGGCTCAACTTGCCGTACAGGGACCGAAAGCCATTCTTGCTTTGCAGAAACTGACGAGTATAAACTTGTCGGAACTGCCGTATTACACCTTTACGCATGGTGAGTTTGCCGGTGAGAAAGATGTGATTATTTCCAATACCGGCTATACCGGTGCAGGAGGTTTTGAGCTTTACTTCTATCCCGAAGCTGCCATGAAGATTTGGAATGCCGTGTTTGAGGCAGGTGAAGAATTTGGCATCAAGCCGATTGGCTTGGGTGCACGCGATACGCTTCGTCTGGAAATGGGCTTCTGCCTGTATGGCAATGATCTGGATGATACGACATCACCTATTGAAGCCGGTTTGGGGTGGATTACCAAGTTTGCTGAAGGTAAGAACTTTATCAATCGTCCGATGCTTGAAAAGCAGAAAACGGAAGGTACTGTCCGTAAATTGGTCGGTTTTGAAATGGTGGACCGTGGAATTCCCCGTCATGGATATGAACTGTTCAATACAGAAGGCGAAGCTATCGGAGTAGTAACCTCAGGTACTATGTCGCCTACTCGCAAGATTGGTATCGGTATGGGCTATGTAAAACCGGAATATAGCAAGATAGGTACGGAGATTTGCATTGATATGCGTGGACGCAAACTGAAAGCGGTAGTGGTTCGTCCGCCATTCCGTAAATAAGAGGAGTCTTTTTCACCACAGATTACACGGATTTACACAGATATTTATATTGATAATTTAATCTGTGTAAATCCGTGTAATCTGTGGTGAAAAAGACTTTATAACACTCTTTCCTTTATAGTCTGTTGATCTTATCTAATAATTGATTGGCCCAGGCTATTTCTTTGCTTGTCCATTCTTCCTCTTCTCCTTGCACCCCTTGTTCCTGATACCGGGAAAGTAATCCCAGATATTCCTTCAATGTGTCTGCGGCTTTAGCCTGTTTATTCATGCGCATTAGCAATAGAATCTCTTGTTTATATATGTCAAGATTCGGACTGTCTCCTGCTAGTTCTTTGGCTTTCCAAAGCAGGGTGGCACATTCTTCGTTTACCTCTTTTGTGTTGTAAAGCGCCATCCGTGATTTTGCTAAGATAACGTAATCATGGTCGGTAGCCAGATTGTTATTGATATTCTTCTGTATTAATCTTTCGGCTTCTTCATACCGTTGGTCTGCCATATTCATGGCTGCGTTAAAAGTCACTACATCCGATGTCGCTTTGAGATAAGGATGACTGATTTGGTTTTCTGCCTCACCGGCTTTGTCTATTCGCTTTTTCAGGTTGTCGATGCTGCCGTAACGAAGCAGCTTATGACCACGTTGCTGTATATTATAGTAACCGATGACTTTGGAAAGTGCAGACGCCAATCCATCGGGATTCATCCCCTTGAATTCCAATAACTCACGTGCAACCCGGTCAGCAGCGTATTCCTGGTTATTCTTGTAATTCATTCCCAGGCGATTCACTACATTTACATTCAGCAGGGCGGCAACACTTCCGATGCTGGCAACAGCGCCTACACCTAAAGCCGTATCGTCGTCATCCCAGTATGCCACTTCCAGAGCTACTTCGGCAGTGACGGCAAGAACCGTTCCCCAAAAAGCTGCCCGCTTGGCACGGCGTTCAGCACGGTAGATGTTATTAACTTGATGGTCCAGTACGAAATGAGACATCTCATTGGCAATAATGGCGGCAAGTTCATCCTCCGAATCAAGTGTGCAGAGCAGACCGGTACTAATCAGCATTGTGCCGTTGGGCAGCATGTAAGCATCCGGTTCGGGCGACTGGATGACGCGTACATTCAACCGTTCGCTGCGGTTGGGATCTATGCCGGTGGCAGTCAGTTTAGCAAAGATATTCTGTACATACGAAGTGATGAAATCATCCTCATAGCCGATCTCCTCCAGCTTGTACAGGTAATCCCGACATTCTTCGTCCACTTCCTTGCGCAACTTAGACTTATATCCGCGTTCGCCGAAATACTCATACAGATGTTGCTTCAGATAAGTTTGCTGCCAAAACTCCTGATTGGTTTCGGGAGGTGAGAGTTTAATGGTCTTCAGGGCAGAAGCAGGTACTGCGAATTGTATACCATTGATTTCGGTTGCATAGAAAATGTCGGGACCTGCTTGGTCTGCCGATTTCATTTTCACTACCTTGCGGATCACTACGGGAGTGCCGGCAGGAAAATTCTCATACTGTTGTTGTAGTTCGCCTTTTATGGCAATCGGGCCGCTCAAGTCTTTCTGTCTGGCAGCAAATCCTGCCGTGGAGAGGAGGACGGCGAGGATAACGAAAGTGATAAGACGTTTCATATGGATTCGTTTATGGTTTGTACAATTGACTTGCAATCAAAATTGCTGATACAAAAATAGGAAAGAGTTTTCTCTCTTTCCCGTTCTTTTCCCTACAAAGTGATAGGGAATTTCCTATAATAAAAAAGGGAAGACTTCGTGAAAGTCTTCCCTTTTTTAACTTCAAAAGAAGTCAATTTTATTTCTTCTTACGGTCACCGTAGCGGCTCATGAACTTATCAACGCGACCAGCTGTATCCACCAATGTAGATTTACCAGTATAGAACGGGTGAGAAGTGTTAGAGATTTCCATCTTTACCAACGGATAAGTTTCACCTTCAAACTCGATGGTTTCTTTCGTATTTACGGTTGAACGAGACAAGAACATGTCACCATTAGACATATCTTTGAATACTACCGGACGGTAATTTTCAGGATGAATACCTTTTTTCATTTCAATATTTGTTTTTTTAATTATTATATTCGGTTACTATTTTGGTAATAAATAGTGTAATGGTCTTATTTTTCAGAGCGCAAAGATAGTGCAAGTCGCAGATAATACAAAATAAATTCAGATTTATTTTTGCTTAAGGTACAGTCTACCTTTGTTTAAAGGCAGTGCATTTCTCCGAATTAGAAAAAAGTTCCCTCAAAAAATAGGTTTATCGCTTTTTATTTCAGATTTTTGCATAGTATTTTAATTTATATTCAGCATGAAGAAGCTACTTTTCTTAATTTCCCTATGGCTCTGCGTCACTACGGCAGGTGCCCAGCAGAACGAGCGGGATCTGTATAGTGTTGCGTTTTATAATCTTGAGAACCTGTTTGATACGATTCATGATGCAGGTAAGAACGACCTTGAATTTTTGCCTTCCGGCAGTTATGCATGGACGGCTGAGAAGTATGAGGCCAAGTTGAAGAACCTTGCCAAAGTCCTGAGTGAAGTATCGCGCGACCGCGTACCTGAAGGACCCGCCGTTATCGGTGTAGCCGAAGCTGAAAACAACCGGGTACTGACAGATTTGGTAAGCCAACCGGCTATATCCAACTATAAATTCGTGCATTACGAAGGTCCGGATAAACGAGGCATTGATTGCGCCTTACTTTATGATCCGGAACAATTCACCGTTACCAATTCCAAACTGGTGCTTTCCACTCCTTTTGAGGGGGACACTGTGCACCTGACGCGTGGTTTCCTTATTGTAGACGGACAAATGGCAGGCGAACGCGTTTGTTTCATCGTCAATCACTGGCCTTCCCGTGGAGCTAAGTCTCCGGTACGTGTACATGCAGCCAAGCAGGTGCGAGCATTGACAGACTCCCTGATGCGTACGGACAAGAAACTGAAACTGATAGTCATGGGTGATATGAACGACGATCCCATGGACGAAAGCATGGCTACACTGGGCGCACGCAAGTATGCAAAACAGGTGAAGAAGGGCGAATTCTATAATCCCTGGTGGGAAACCCTTGAAGATAAAGGCGTGGGAACATTGCTCTATCGTGGCAAGTGGAACTTGTTCGACCAGATTGTAGTCTCCCGTCCTTTGCTGAAAGCCAAGAAAGGTTTGAAGTACGATCATAATGAAGTCTTTATCCGTGAATACCTTTTTCAGCAGGATGGCAAGTATAAAGGTTCTCCCTTGCGCACGCATGGCGGACGTGTTTGGTTGAATGGCTACAGCGACCATTTGCCCACTATCATTTATTTGAAAAAGTAATATATAATAATGTGTAAACGAAGACCGAGAAGCTAAACTTGCTTTCCGGTTTTTTTGTTATCTATATAAAGGTATGCAGAAGAGGCTGATAAAGGCTACAGATGAAAAGAGTTTGTAATATAGAGATTACAATATTCTGTTAAAATCATCCAATAGCTTTAAAATAGAATTGTTTCAATGGGGATAATACGATAATTTATTCCCAACCTGTTCTTCCATTTGAAGGATAATGCTTACTTTTGCGTAGAATTTTTATTCACTAACAATAAACTTTAAACAAAATGATTAATTACAAAGATTTAGGGCTCGTAAACACAAGAGAAATGTTTGCGAAAGCTATTAAAGGTGGATACGCTATCCCGGCTTTCAACTTTAATAATATGGAACAGTTGCAGGCTATTGTAAAGGCTGCTGTTGAAACCAAATCTCCGGTAATCCTCCAAGTATCTAAAGGTGCCCGTCAATATGCTAACCAGACATTGTTGCGTTACATGGCAGAAGGTGCTGTAGAATATGCAAAGGAACTGGGTTGCAAACACCCTGAAATCGTTCTTCACCTCGACCACGGAGATACATTCGAAACTTGCAAGTCTTGTATCGATATGGGCTTCTCTTCAGTTATGATCGACGGTTCTCACCTGCCTTACGAAGAAAACGTTGCTTTGACGAAAAAGGTAGTTGACTACGCTCATCAATTTGATGTAACTGTAGAAGGCGAACTTGGTGTATTGGCTGGTGTAGAAGACGAAGTTTCTGCTGAACATCATACTTATACTGACCCTGAAGAAGTAATCGACTTTGCTACTCGCACAGGTTGTGACTCTTTGGCTATTTCTATCGGTACTTCTCACGGTGCATACAAGTTCAAACCCGAACAATGCCACGTAGATCCGAAGACTGGTCGTTTGGTACCTCCTCCTTTGGCATTCGAAGTATTGGACGCTGTAATGGAGAAACTTCCGGGATTCCCCATCGTACTGCACGGATCTTCTTCAGTTCCTCAGGAAGAAGTTGAAACTATCAACAAGTTTGGTGGCAAGCTGGAAGCTGCTATCGGTATTCCTGAAGAAGAACTGCGTAAGGCTGCTAAGTCTGCAGTTTGCAAGATCAACATCGACTCAGACTCTCGTCTGGCTATGACTGCTGCTATCCGTAAGGTATTCGCAGAAAAACCGGCTGAGTTTGACCCGCGTAAGTATCTTGGCCCGGCTCGTGACAACATGGAAAAGATGTACATGCATAAGATCATCAACGTGCTTGGTTCAGACGGTAAATTGGCTGAATAATCCACGGGATTTTAGACTGATATAGAAGGCTGCTCTTGAAAAAGGGCAGCCTTTTTTCGTGCTCAGTAGTCAAGCTGGTTTTTCATTTCCTCAGAACAATTTTATAGAGTGCTATGAGGTTGAAGTATGGCTTTAAGTCCGTTCATGCGAAAGATTCTCTATTCGCGATGTGATTTCTTCTTTTTCACCTTCAAGCAATCGACATGGCATTATTTGAAGCCCGGTATCCTTAGCCATAAGGTAATGTCAATATTTCAGTTTAATGGTGATAAACTGGAAATCTTGAAGATATTTGCTCCGGGTATCTTTGCTCGGAGAATAATGACGAGATAATCAATGTACTTGATTTACATTTATAGTGAAGAGATGGATAGAGGATTTTAGATATAAATCGATAAGTAATAATTCTAGTCAATTGTAAGCACCCCATTAATAACTGTAATCAGTGTTTTTAAAGAATAATAGCTACGTTTTTTAAGAATGTTCTCTGCGTTTATTAACAGCACAAAAACGGGTAATTAGACCTGAATTGAATATATATCAACAAAAAAGGCAGTAATCCTTGTGAGGAAATACTGCCTTTTTATCTTTTATACTCGTTATTATTTGGAGTATAAGTTTTATGAATTCGCTATAATCAGTTCAGATGGTTCGGGAATAAGCTATCAGTGATTATATGTTTGATATCCGGTTTTGCTGAAAGTATTGTCATATTTGTTCGCTTAATAATACTTTGCTGTAAGGATATTGTGGTATTCTTCAGAATAAAACGTGCCGGAAAATGCATTCCGGTAAGTTTCGAGAAAAAAAAGGTAAGTTTTTCCATTAGCTAAAGTTTTAGGTTTATGTTAGAGTTCTATTCTTAAACTTCTACAAAGATACTACATCAGAGAGGTGAAGTCAAGTGTTTCAGCCCTCATTTTAAATCGTTTTTCTATTTATGATGCTAATCTTTTGATTAATAGTATTTTTCAATTCCGCCAAATCCTGCTATTGTTTTATTGTCTTTCGTTTTGCTAATGAAGTTGTTTAGACGCTTCTCAAATTCTTCAGGACGTTTTCTTGCGGCTTCGATGTACGCTATTCGGATTCGCTTATATGCTTCGGAAAATGGTTGATAGTTTTTCCATACCGTTTCATCTTCTTTCAATTTATCAATTATATCATTGGGAAAAATGAAAGGCTCAGATAAAATACTTCGCGTTTTCTCTTCAAATTTTGGATGTATCATTTTATTTTCCAATAGCCATTTAAGTCTTTCTTTGTTGGCTTGCGAGTAAGTGCTTTTAGAATTTCTGGGTGTAAAACGCTGAATTTTATGATCTTTGTCAAGTGGCTTGGTTGTGCTGTCAATCCAATCGAAGCAAAGGGCTTCTTCAACGGCATCATTGTATAAAATACCTTTTTTACCTGATGACTTATAGGGAAATACAAACCATATTTCACAGGAGGTTTCAAAGTTGTCCATTAACCACTTTCTCCAATCTTCTCGATTCTCAAAATACTTTATTTTATTTTCTGTAGTCATAACAGGTATTCAAATTGATTATTTTATAGCTTTACTTTCGTGATAATGAAGCATTTTGTTAATTTACTTTTTGCCTCAGCAATTTCTGTATGTAGTGCAATTACTATTCTCCACGATATTAATATGCAGGCTTCGATAGTTTAACGGTTTATTACAGCTGCCAAAAATACTAAATCTTTGAGAAAGGCCTCCAATTATCTCTTAAAACCTTTACCCTGATTTGATTGAACTTAGCCAAAGGCTTGATATGAATCTTATTTATGCTTATGAGGCTACTAATTCATATTTAAAGCTACCAGAGCAGATGATATCATATATTTGTTGAGTTGTCTTATGCAGTATTTCACAATCTCTTGCATTTCTTAAAAGGTGAGACTGCTTACACACTAAAAAACTAAAATATGAAAAACAAGTTATCCGTTTTACTGGCACTACTTTTTTTGCTTTGTACGGCAATGTGCTGCGAGGAATTTGAGGAATACATTCCCTGTCAGGTGACCTTAACCGGAATAGGTAAGGTGGAACACTTGGATAATGCCGGAAGCGTGCCTGTTGCTCCGGTGGGTGGAGTGGTATCTCGCCAGGCATATATGTTGCGGATACCCTTAGACTTTGAATATGGGAAAGAGATTGTAGAGGGAACATATTATGAATACATCCTGACTGATACCATCGCCAATATACAGATTATCTCACTTACCGCTTATGATGAATCCCACCCTGCCGGTACGGATGTGAACGAACTTTTCATGGACTATCCTTTGCGTCAGGAGGATCAATTGACAGATTATAAATACGGTTACATGTATGGGACTGTTTTTTATAAGATACCCCGTACACTTCCTCAAGCCGGAGTGCATCGGTTTAAAGTCGTAGTGACGACTCGCAAAGGGGAAGAGTTCACCAAAGAAACGGATGAGATCACCATGCAATAAATGAAGAGGCAATGAGGAAGCTATTTATCACTTTGCTGGCAGTGGGACTGCTGAGCATTATGGGCGGACAGGCACAAAATAGAAATTCACGTCATCAGCTTGACTTAACTACCGGAGTATCCTGTCATTTTCAGAGTGGGGAATCCTGGATTTCTTCTTCTCCTGTTCCCGTCATGAGCTTTGCTTATACTTTCTATGTACTTCCACACTGGGGAATCTTCTCTTCCATGAGTTCAGCCCCCCTCATCAGAGAAGGAAATGGGAATAAGTTGAGAAAACCTTATGAAAATGACCATTTCGTAAAAGATGCGTATGACTTTGATGATGGAATCGGTTTATCTATGGCTTTCGGAATTGCCTACCGGCTGAATAAACCGGTATGGGATGTACAGTTGCGCTTGGGATATTACATGGTTGATGCAGAGGAACATTCTTCTCATTTTTATGTGAAAGAAAAGAATTCCAATGTAGTACGTTGGATTAATTATGATCAGTCATTCTCTACAGAAGCCGGTGACTTAATGAGTGCTATTCAGACTTCAGCTATGTTGTCGAGGCGTATCTGGCGCAAACTCCATTTTTCGGTGGAGGCCAAATATATCTTCCTCCCTGAACGGGCTACGCAGACTTTTGAAAAGAGAAACCTGTTGACTGGCGAGATTGAGGATAGCTACTCGAAACGTGTACGTGTGCACTATCTGGAGATGGCATGCGGAATTAGTTGGCATTTATAATCTTTATACCATATCGTCTCCCGTCTTCACCACAGCCACTTTCAGAGTCTTATGGAAAGGGATGAAAGCGGAAACCACTGCGATAACCAATGCGGCAATCAGCAGATAGCCGATTACAGTCTTGATGCCCAGTAGCAGGCTCTGTTGCTGAAGCGTGGAATAAAAGTTATTGGCGGCTAACTGGCTGGCTTCATCGTATCCGTGTCCCTGCGCCAAGGCACTGTTCATGGCTTGCGCATAGCGGGAGGAAGCCAGTGGATTGGTGAGCGTCATGTGCTCCGAAAGGGTATTCATCCCCTTAATTTGTAAGTAATAGAGCAGGTTACTGAAAAAAGAAGCGGATATTGCCGGAGCCAGCACAGAGCGGAGGGATATCAGAAAGAAAGCGTTAGACAGCATGAGCTTAGGATCCAAATCTTCTACTACATATACACCGAAGGCTATAAAAAGGGTCATCATCCCCAGTCCGCGGAGGAAAACCGGAAAGTAAAGCATCTCGTAAGTGGAGTAGGGCGTGATGCCGAAGTAGAGGATGACCAGATAGATGACGTAGCAGAACATTCCTCCGGAAATAAGATAGCGGAACCGCCATCGCTGCCATCTGAACCACCAGAAACAGATGATGGCTCCCACAATGAATCCCGGTATAAGCATCAGACTGAGCGAATTGGCATGCACGCTGTCTACGCGGATTATGCTGTTCAGGTAATTGGTAATCAGGGAACTGCTGGCACTGAAAAACATGACCAGTACCATGAAAGTGTATCCGATGATGGATTTATGGTGATGGAGTGGTTTCAGGCTGACGTACGGCTTCTCCTGGGTCCGTTGCCGGTGGACGAAAAGGTAAATCAGTATGGGGATGGCAATCGTATAAATCCGTATTTTGGGAGAGGAGAACCAATCTAATGTCTTCCCGTAGGTAAATATGTAAATGCTGAAAAGCAATGCAGCAGCTATGATAAACATGCTTCTTCCGTCGATTTCTTTGTAAGGGATGCGCATGGGGCGCTTGGCATACCGGAAAAACAACAGGATAAAGATAATGGCAATCAGCATCAGCAGGATTGTAAAGTAATACATGTACTGCCACTGATAGTAATAGGCCAATTGTGCCGTCAGTGCCATGGATATTTGTCCGCCGGAGAATACGATGGGGTAGAAGTAGGCGTAGAACTCGCTACGCACATTCTTCGGACTGAAGAACGGTCGTACCTGAATAATAAACTCCAACATAATGAAGGCTTTCAGGAAGCCGATGAAGAAGCTGCATATAATGGTGATGTCCATATTGCCAACCTGGGCGCAGATGTAGCTGAGAAAGATTTGCAGGATCAGGTCGGTAAGCAGCATCGTCTTTGGAGTGGCGATCGCACGAATCTTAGGAATGATGGGATAAGCTACCGCCATACCTGCCGCTGCCGCATAATACCCCATTGTGATGTCTTCGCTGAGTATCCCGAGGGTACTGCTGACTTCCAGCATGCTTCCCGTATAGGTTCCGTTGAGCATAATGATAGGGAACATCACCACGAACATAGTGACGATACCCAGCCATTGCGGTACCCAGGGACGGAGTGGAAGGTTCAGTTTTACCATCAGTGGACTTCCTTATTTTCTCAGTGCTTCGGTTTCTACCATCATGCCTGCGCGGAGGCTTTTCATCTCTTCGGGAGTGGCGTCGTCCAGCTCGATGCGAACGGGAATGCGTTGCTGCACTTTGACGAAGTTGCCGGCGGAGTTATCAGTTGGAACCAGGGCGTACTTGGAACCGGTTGCTTCGGATATGGCGGTAACAGTGCCGTGAAAGATATGCCCGCGGAAAGCATCGACCTTGATGCGTACTTTCTGCCCGATGTAAATGTGGGAAATCTGCGTTTCTTTGTAGTTGGCGGTGATCCATTTGTCGTTGCCCCGTACAAGATAGGAGATGGTCTGTCCGGCTTGTACGAATTGTCCCGGTTCGAGGGTGCGGCGTCCCATATATCCGTCGTAAGGAGCGGTGACTATCGTATAAGAGAGATTCAATTTTGCCATATCCAGATCCGCTTCTTTGCGAAGGATATTCGCTTCGATGCCGGTAGATTTCTTACTTGTTTCGGAGTATTGGGATTTTGCTGCTTCCTTTTGTTGCAGCAGGGCCTGATAGCGTGCTTGGGTTGCTTCGTAGGCCGTTTTTACCTGTTCATATTGTTGCTGGCTGACGGATTCTTCGGCAAGCAGGTTGGCATAGCGGCGATAGTCCTGTTCCTGCTGCCAGAGCTTGGTCTTGGTTTCTGCAATGTTGGCTTCCTGAATGGCTACATTTACTTGCGAGGTCTGAATGCCGGAACTTAATACATCTTTTGCACCTTTCGCATCCATCAGGGCAGCTTCCGCATCCTTTACTTTGATGAGGTATTCCCGGTTGTCAAGAATGAGAAGGGTGTCTCCGGCATGCACGGGCTGGTGCTCCGTGAAGCGGACTTCCTTGATATAACCCGAAGCGCGGATATTGAGCGGAGCTATATACTGGTCTACTACGGCATCATTGGTGATTTCGTAATGGACGTATTTCCAGAAATAATTGATTGTCCATGAAATTCCCGCCAATGCAAGGAGGATACATACCGTATTGAGGGTGATATTCCTTATTCTTAATCTCTTCAGTTGCTTATGTTTCTTTTGTAATTCGGACATAGATTACAATTGTAAATTAAAAATTAATAATTAAAAATTAAAGCATGCCACAGGTTCGCTGTAATTCATAGTAAGTGTAAATGGCCTGCGTACGGGCAACGGTCAGTTGCAGTTCAGCATCCAGCCGCACGCTGCTTGCATCCAGCAGGTCGGTGAGGATGGAAAGCTGGTTCAAGTAGCGGTTTTGCACAATCCGGTAGTTTTCTTCTGCCTGGCTGACAGAGAGCTTCAGGGCTTCTATTCGGTTCAGGGCCTCTTTATGGCGGGTGTAGGCAGTTCGGATCTGAATACGGACGTTCTGCATCAGGAGTTCTTCGGCATACTTTTGAAGTTGTACCGTCTGCCGGGCTTCGTGCATCTTGTGCTTATTTTGATAAAGAGACGACAGGTTGTATGAGAGGCTGAGGCCGATGTTCCAATTGTTGTTGTACATGTCAGCCAGCGTAGTGCTGAGTGGGCGTGCAAGGGTGTTGCCCGCATGCAGTGACAGGCTGGGAAGGTAGTTTGCTTTAGTCAGCCGGATATCGTTTTCTGCCAGCAGGGTTTGTTGGCGGACAATCTGCATGCCCGGATAGTTGTTGTAGGCTAATTGTATATACGTATCATAATCAGACACACTGACGGCGGTATACAGTAAAGTGGTGTCCGGTGCTATCAGTTGTGATTCGTCCAGTCCCAGCAGAATATCGAGTTGCTGCGAAGCTATGGAGATGCTGTTGTCGGCTTCCTGATAGGCCAGGCGGTCGTTGGTCAGTTGCAGTTCACTGCGGATTTCATCATTGCGGGTGACTATGCCTTCTTTTTTCATCCGACGGATATCTTTCAGTCGGTGTTCGGACTCTTCGATGTTGCGTGCCAGCACTTCCCGCTGCTTGTAGTAACTGAAAAGCGTCATGTATTGTTGCAGCAGTACCAGCTTGATTTCGGCTTCGTTGTCGGCACTGGTCAGGGCGGCTATTTGCTCTTTAAGTTCGGCTTGATGTATTTTGGCCTGTATCCTTCCTCCCTGGTAGAGGGGTTGCGTCAGGTTGATATTATAGTTTTGTGACCAGTCTGGCGTTTCGGGGCGCACGGGATGTGAAAGTCCTCGCTGAAAGATGACAGGTTGGCCTATGATTCCGGTGCTGGCACCTACTTGGATATCAGGCAATCGGTCTGTGTATGCAGACTTCTTTTGGTCGTTATAAATAACCTCTTGTAGTTTGCTCTTTTTAAGTTGAAGACTGTTTTCTGTGCCAAGACGGAAAAGTTCGTCTACGGATAATAGATGCGCATTCTCCTGAGCGGTTAGCCACAGCGGAGCTACAGCAAGTATGTGAATGAGCAAGAGGCGAAGAAAATTAGAACTGGTTGAATATCTCATAGAGTGTCTCTAGTTGATTGGAACATGCGTTTAGGTTCTCTATTCCCATCAGTTGGCCCGTCTGGGTATAAAAATCCTTGATGAGCGGGCGTACACGGTCGGATATCTCTTCTCCTGCGGGAGTGAGGTACACAAGTCGGTTACGGCGGTCGTTAGGGTCTTCCTGGCGCATGATCCAGCCTTTCTTTTCGAGGTTTGCCATCAGATTAGTCATGCAAGCTTTGTCTTTGGCTGTCTTTTCGGCTAATGCCTGCTGACTGATTCCTTGTTCCTGCCACAGGGAACTCAATACTTGTAACATTTCAAAGGTGATATCTATGTTATTGCGTTTCAAAACGCGTTGCAGAGCTTGGCGGAATGCCATGCGGGTTCTTAGCATTTGCTGGATAAGCCCGCGGGATGAATTGTAATTCTCCATTGCTACGTTGCTTTTTATTTTTCGGGCGCAAAGGTAGAGCTTTTTATTGGAATTAGTCAAATGTTTGACTAATATTTGTGAGGGGAGATTTGAAGAGCCTATATACCAAGCAACATTTTTTTGATACAATCTCTTACGGTGTAATGAGTATGAGTGGCATGCCTTTTAGGCATGCCAGGCTATATAATGCTGAAGAGTAATCTCTGATGTAACTGTCCATGTATTCTATCCTTTTACTTCAGTTTACCCATAAATAAAATATTATTATCCTCTGTGTCGATGGTGTCCAGCAATTCTTTTAACTGTTTACGGTCTTCGTCTGAGCAACTGCTCTCGGCAAGACGTTTCTCTATTTGAGCAATAAGCCATCCTGGTTCATTCATCTGGTAGAACCATCCATTACTGAAATTGAATATAGGTGCCTCCATATGTCCGAAAAAGTCATTTATCAACTTGGCATAATTTGAAGTTTGCTTTTCTTTGTTCACTGCTATAACGCCTTTGCCCCCCAACATGGCGGTCAGATAATAACCCGGCAACTCATTATAAATATGCAGTGGGATTTCGGATACTCCACCAAAATCCATTTTGAATTTGGGATGGATTTTGTTCGCATTCTTGTCATAGTGGAAAAGTGTGTCACAAGAGGACAACCAGAAACTGAATCCGGGAACATTATGGTAAGCAAATATATCTTGATTGAAATCTTTTTGCAAAAAGTTGGGAGTAGGTTTTAGTTCTTGTTTGAATGAACCGTCTTTGTCATATACTGCGGCGAGGAATTTCTCCTTATTGTTTTCAAAGGGCATGTGAATAATGGTGATGTCTCCATCGTCATCCACTTCTATTTTAGGCTTACTTAACTTCTCTTTAGTAACAATCTCACGCACAAACTTCCCGTCTGTATTGTACACCAATATTTTGGGTAAGAAAGCAAAAGAAGCCAAATAAATTTCTTTCGTTTTCTCATTAATCACTTCATCATAAATAGACTGATTATATTCTTCCGGACCATTACCTATAGCACCGACTTGACATTTTAGCTTTCCATCATGAGTGAAAAGTAAGAAAGGAAGATTGTTTGATTGACGAATGCCTATATAATGGTCTGTAATACACAAACCATAACCTTTGAAGAAAGCACTATCTGAATTTTCAAAACGGACAATCTTAAACTCTTCTACTAGGTCACTTAGATTGATGTCAATCGTATTTTTTACTTGATCAAAATGGCAAACCGTCAAGGTATTGTCGGCATCGGTTTCTACGAAAGTTAAAGTACCGTCACCTTTAGGGGATGTGCTACAACTTGCCGTTACTAAAACTGTACACAAGGCTGCTGCGACTTTAAATCCTTTTATATTCTTCATATTTTCCTTATTTATTGAATTTTGTATTTATGTTTTTATATATATTGGGCTGCTATCGCTGATCTGTATTTAGAACGTACCGGGGTTTCATTTATCTTACCAGGAATAAATTTGGGCAATAATTTGAGTACTCTGATAAATTCTTTATCTATAGCGGGATGGATGCCTTCAACGATTATCACATCCGAAACGGTACCATCTCGTTCTATCACCAAATCAACCGTTCCTCTGCCGTTTACAGGATCTATATCCGGATATTTGAAGTGTTTACTGATAAATTCCATAAATTGGGAATTATTCAAAGAAGGAAATGCCCTTACTACTTCGGACTCTTCATAGATTTTATCCAAATCAATCTCTTTCCCTTTTCCGATGCTATCAATGGCATAACCTTTTTCCTCAATAACTGTTGCAGAGGTCTCACCAGTTAATGTGTCACATGAAACTGTCTTTACATCAGCTTGTTTGGTTGATTTTCCGGTACAACCTATTGTAATTATGAGGAAAAAACATAAAAAACAATACCATACATTCTTAATTACTGCTTTCATAATATTTTATTTTGATTCTGTTGCGAATTTAGATGTTATATATGAGAAACTAATATGATAATGGAATAAATAGTGAGATAACTTACTTTATTGATAATTAGATGGGTACCTTTGTGCTGGAATGAGTTATGAGACAAAATGAAGAATGAATTTATATAATAATGTATACTTTTACTTATTGTGAGTAAACGCTATTATAAAATCAATAAAACTCTCTTTACTCCTTTTTCTAAAATCGAACTTCTCGCATATCCGAATGGTGTACCGTTCAATACTTCGGGGTTGTACATCCAAAAGTTGTGCAACAGTTTCGAGAGATAAGTTTAAGGCTGTCAGATAACAGATGTCTTTTTCTCGCCCGGTGAGTGATGAATATTGTTCATTCAATCGAGTGGCAAAGTTTTGGTGAACGATATTTAGCCAGTGTTGCAGTTTGTCTCTGTCGGCTGCGGGAATATACTTTTTTAGTTCTGTAATTTTGAGGAATGTTTGTAGTGCTTCAGCATCTGCTGATGAAACGGAGATGTCTTTTGCCCGGAACATGATTTCCAGCTGCTTTATGCGTATATCTTTTTCTCCTTTTTCATTCTGCAAAGCCATGATTTTATTCAAGGCTTCTTCTTGTTCCAGGCTATGCAGATTCTCGTTTTCTTCTATCATTGTTTGAAAGGTATCTATCTGTTCTTGTAACTTAATAGACCCTTGTTTCTGTTGGGATAACTCTTTTCCTTTCTGCTTCTTATACATTTTCAAGCTATAGAAGTAAAGGAGTATTAATACTATTACTATTAAGATTCCAATAGCAATAGTGAGATACCAACTCATTCGTATTTCAGCATTTTGCCTGAGGGTGATGGATTTGTCGTATTTTAGTTGTAATTCTCTGATTTCTGTACTCTTTAGTTCATCCCGAACGGAATCAATAACCGCAATGTAATTTTTAAGATATTTAATGGCTTTCTTATATTGTTTATTCTCTTCTGCTTGTTTATATAATGCAGAATAGATATTCACTTTTACATTTAGATCAGAAGTTTTTAAAGCTGCATGTAATAAACTGTCAGCCATTTCTTTTCCTTTGAGTTTTTCCGGTGAAGAAATCTGTTCCAGTATCTGTAAAGTAGAATCCGGGTTTTCCCATAGTTGGGCTTCTGCCAACTCTAATAGCTTGGTAGTATTATCACGCTGACATGAAAAAAGGCATGTACAGCATAATAAGACATATAAGATAGTAGTTTGTCTATTTTTCATAATACCTGATTTGAATGTAAATTCAATAGACAAAGGTGAGAACAATTATTTTATTATATGTTTAAAAATGATTCATTTGCCTGTTATAATTATGCCATTTCCCTTTTTCTTATCCATCATCTTTTTTGTTTTATGAAGCAAAGCATCTTTTTTGTTTTTAAAGGTTTAAATGTTGTATCTATTATTTATAGGTAGTTGGTAGACTATTAATAAGTATTTGTCCGACTAAGGCAGGTTGATTTTTTAGTGAATTTGGCATAGGTATACAAAAAAACGCAGAGTGTATTTCTCTGCGTTTTTTTGTTTTTATGAAATGTTATTTATAACTCAATCACCAATGATTCTCTTGGTCCCATTGTCAGCGATTCACCGAATGCAACTGTCTTTCCACTAAGAATATCTTTTCCTTGTTTGGAATCTTTCAATATTTCTTTGTAGAATTTCAAAGGAACAGTAGTTTCGGCATCTGTACCATTCAACATTACGAACACGGTTTTACCTTCGTGCTGGCGGGCATACGCATAAACACCATTCTGTACCATGAATTGCACCATGCTACCTTTGGCGATAACATCGTTTCCTTTACGCCAGTTCAATAAGGTCTTGTAGAAGTTATAGCATTCGTTCTGTATCTTGCTGCGTCCTGCGGCTGTCAGTGCTGTTTCTGTATCGCCAGTCCATCCACCGGGGAAGTCCTTACGAACGTATCCGTCACTCTTGCTCTTTACACCGTTCATCATGATTTCCGTACCATAGTAAAGTTGCGGAATACGGCGGGTGGTAAGTAGCAAGGTAGAAGCTTGTTTCAGCATTGGCAGATTGTCGCCTTCACCCAGGAAGCGGTCAGTATCATGGTTTTCGATAAACGCCAGTACGGAAGCCGGGTTGGGGTAGAGGAAGTCGTATACGAAGTTATTGTATACGCGATCTAGACCTTTGAACCATGTTTCGGTCTGCTCGTTCTTGGCAGTGTTGATTTTATCGAAGAAGCTGAAGTCCATAACGGTTTTCAGGTTACTGTTCTTTGGGGCAGAGAGTTGGGAATCCATTTGCCACCAAGCTGTATAAGCCGGTTCGGTAACCCAGGTTTCGCCTACGGTGTTGTAGTTGGGGTATTCTTCGTTCAGCTCTTTCATCCAGTTGCTCATGGCGTCATAGTCGGCATACGGATAAGTGTCCATGCGGATACCGTCGATATTGGCGTACTCAATCCACCAGAAGCTATTCTGTACCAGGTAGCGATATACGTGCGGGTTCTTTTGGTTAAGGTCCGGCATAGCGGTAACAAACCAACCGTCGTTCATCTGGTCGAAGTCGTATTGTGAAGTATAAGGATCAACGTGCGGAGTCAGTTTGAAAGAAGTCTGCACGAAGTTCTTTTCATGATCGGGATTGTTGAACCAGTCTTTAGACGGCATATCTTTAATCCATGGATGTTCTACGCCGCAGTGGTTGAAGATCATATCCATTACAATCTTGATGCCGCGGTCGTGGCATTTGGATATCAGTTGCTGATACTCTTCGTTGGTGCCGAAACGCGGATCAACTTTATAGTAATCGGTAGTAGCATAGCCGTGGTACGAACCGCCGGTCATGTTGTTTTCCAGTACCGGAGTGAACCAAAGAGCGGTTATACCCAGGTCGGAGAAGTAATCCAGATTTTGCTCGATACCTGCAAGGTCACCACCATGGCGGGCGTTCGGATCATTGCGGTCTACTTTGTATTCGGCCATGCCGGGAATTTGGTCATTGTCCGGATTACCGTTTGCAAAGCGGTCGGGCATCAACAGGTAGAGGGCGTCGGAAGCATCAAAACCTTTGTGTTCACAGCTTTTCTTGCCGCGTGCTTTCAGTTCATACTCTTTGACGATTTTCTTTTTGCCTTGTGCAAAAGTGAGAGCTACTTTACCGGGTTTCACATCTTTCTCCAGTCTCAGGTAGACAATCAGGTAGTTCGGGCTTTCCAGCTTGACAGTGCTGCTCAAAGAAACGCCGGGATAGTTGACAGTAACGGAAGAGTTACCGATGTCTTCACCGTAGACCATAAGTTGGAGTTCGGGATTTTGCATTCCGGCGTACCAAAACGGAGGGTCGATTTTGTTTACGTTCATAGCTGCATACGTACTAAGGGAAAGTAAAAACGTTCCCAGGATAAGGAATAATTTTTTCATGATATTAGCTTTTCGTTATTATATCCGTATTTTGGTGCTAATATAAGCAAATAGCGGAGAAAGCTGCCGCTACTCCGCTATTATATACTTTATAATGTTATGCAAACGTTTTCACTTCTTTACTGTGTCTCTGGAAGTTTCTGTCTTTTTCGTATTTGTTGGTACTGCAATCACTTTCCCCTGAAAGAAGTCATCCACTTTCTTTTTCTCGCGAAGATCTTTCAGCCAAGTTTCGGCCGCACCATAATAAGTACTTAATCCTAATATTACATTTCCTTTATCATCTGTTTCGGGTTGCTCACTGCTGTTTTTGGGACGCGTTTTAAGGAAAGCCTCCAGACAACGTTCTGTATTCTTTTTATCTTTCAACTGATATTGGTAAACATATGCCATGTCATACAAGAGTTTATGATTTTCTATATCATATTTATCATATCTGTCTTGCATCGTTTTGATTTGCTCTTTAGGCATTAGTGCCATTTTATAGCAGTCTGTGAGGCCGACATAGAGGCGTACCATAGCACTATCGGGTGGGGTAGCATATGCCACAGCTTCTTCCAGATATGCAACTCCTTGATCCTTCCATGACGTTTTGGAACAGGAGCGTCCTAAATAATATAGCAGATTCACATTACGCTTATCATATTGGCGAGCTACTTCCAGTATATCATGTGCTTCATAAAACTTTTCTACTGCGTAGTAACTGACTCCTAAATAATAACAGGTGGTAAATGTACTGTCCCCTAGGCTTAGTAACTGTTCGTATCTCTGTATTGCGGTCTGATAATCTTTCATCAGGCAGTATGCCAATGCATTTTGTTGGTTTACAACAACGTTTGTACTGTCTATCTGGCGGTATTTTTCAGTAGCTTCTATAGCATAATTATAAAATGCTCCTTCGATGTGCAGTCTTGCTGCTTTGGCAGCAGCCAGAAAGTCGTTGGGATATTTTTCCTGTATGTTTTCATAGCATCCCAATGCTGCTAAAATATCATCTACCCCTTCAAAACTTTGAGCTTGTAGATGTAATGCGACAGCCGAGCTATCTGTTTCTGTAAGTAGACTGCTCTCTCCCAATGCTTCATCGAATTTCCGCTGATTCAGTAATAGAGTAATGTATTGAATACGGGCATATTTATTATCCGGATTCAGGTCCACTGCCTTTTGATAATATTTTAATGCCTGTTTGTTTTTTAATAATGACTTGCAGCACTCGGCTGCTTCAATATAAGCTCGTGGATTCAGAGAATCTTGCATCACGACTTCTTCATATACTTGAAGCGCTTCCCTGTTGTTGCCAAGACTTTTCAGCGCTTTCCCTTTTTGATAGAGTAGGGGAACAGTCGGCGTCTCCTTATCAATAAGCGTCAATGCCGTCTCATAATCATAGTTTGCCATTGCTTCCTGAATGAGGTTGGTATTTTGTGCCATCAGCAATGAAGAGGCACTGAAAAAGAGTAGAATAAAGAGTTTCCGCATAGTCTTTTTATCTTTAAAGTATTGCTTAATTGGCTGCAAGTTACTAAAAAGATTTACTTTACGAAATATTCGTAGCTTCTTTTAGATAGATTAACGAATAAAAATAGCGCCCCTTCAACCGAAGGAGCGCTAAAATATACCGGATGTTTTGAATGGCAAAGATACCACTCAACGCACATATCTTTTACATCAAGAATCCCAGCAAGATACCGGCAGCTACTGCTGAACCAATTACACCTGCAACGTTCGGACCCATGGCGTGCATCAGCAGGTAGTTTGTAGGATCATATTCCAGACCTACTACCTGAGAGATACGTGCCGAATCAGGTACGGCAGATACACCTGCATTACCGATCAACGGGTTGATCTTATTATCTTTCTTCAGGAAGAGGTTGAAAATCTTCACGAAGATCACACCTGAAGCGGTAGCAATTACGAATGACAATGCACCCAGACCGAAGATCTTGATAGAGTCGAGTGTCAGGAACTCAGAAGCCTGAGTAGAGGCACCTACTGTCAAACCTAATAAGATAGTAATTGTATCAATCAGCGGACCACGTGCCGTCTCAGCCAAACGACGGGTTACTCCACTTTCTTTCAACAGGTTACCGAAGAACAGCATACCCAACAAAGGCAGACCGGACGGAACAAGGAAACAAGTCAGCAACAAACCGATAATCGGGAAGATAACTTTCTCCGTGTGAGAAACTACGCGCGGCGGTTTCATACGGATCAGACGTTCGTGCTTGTTGGTCAACAGGCGCATGATAGGCGGCTGGATTACCGGTACCAACGCCATGTACGAATAGGCTGATACCGCAATCGCACCCATCAGATTAGGGGCCAGCTTGGATGAAAGGAAGATAGCCGTCGGACCGTCGGCACCACCGATGATACCGATTGCACCGGCTTGCATAGGATCGAAACCTATTTCCAAAGCGATCATGTAAGCACCGAAGATACCAAACTGAGCAGCAGCACCGATTAGTAACAACTTAGGATTGGATATCAGAGACGAGAAGTCCGTCATAGCACCAATACCCAAGAAGATGAGCGGTGGATACCAACCGGAGGTTACTCCCTGATATAAGATGTTGAGTACAGAACCTTCCTCATAGATACCAACTTTCAGTCCGGCTTCCATGTTGAAAGGAATATTACCGATCAGCATACCGAATCCGATAGGAATCAGCAGCATCGGTTCAAATTCCTTGGCTACCGCCAAGTATATGAAGAACAAACCTACCAGGATCATAACAACGTGGCCTACCGTTGCATTGGCAAAACCCGTGTACGTCCAGAAATCGGCAAGGTTGTTTCCTATAAATGTGATAAATTCTCCCATATTATTCAATAATTACAAGGTCATTACCTTCGAGAACGGAATCTCCTTTACTTACATTGATTGCAGTGATTTTACCGTCTTTGTCGGCGTTGATATTGTTTTCCATTTTCATTGCCTCAAGGATGATAATGGTCTGTCCTCTCTTTACAGTATCACCCACATTGACTTTGATGTCGAGGATAACACCAGGAAGCGGTGATTTAACACCTGACTTGCCAGTAGAAGCAGCAGCCGGTTTCACTACCGGAGTTGCAGGAGCGGGAGCCGGAGTTGTAGGACGTACTACCGGTTTAACAACCACTTTCGGTGCCTTTTCCATTTCTACCTTGTAGGGAGTACCGTTCACTTCTACATGAGCGATATTTTCATCGATATCTCCAATGGTAACTTTATATGTATTACCGTTGATTTTATATTTATATTCTTTCATTGTTTTATCAATTTATAGGTGATTACTTTTTCTGAGGAGTTTCACGCAATGTGTAAATCTTCGAACTCCATGGTGAATAGCTGCGTTTTACACGGGTGATAGTAAGAACGGTGTCTTCCACATCGTGTACATCGCTTTGCATCTCGTACATAGCCATGGCAATAGCAGCAAATATTTCTCCCGGAGCTTCGCCCAGTTTCTTTTCTTTAGCTTCCTGTTTGTCAGTAATACCTTTAGCCTTCATTGCATTACGCTTACTGAGGCTTACAGATACCCTGCCAACAATCTTGAAAGCAATGAAAAGCAGAATCAAACCGCAGAATACTACACTCATGGCAGAAATAGACATACCGATACCGTCGCTATCATGCTCTTCGAATTTCTCCATCTTAGCATTGCTGTCGATAGTTTTGTTGTTGGTACTCGGAGTTACGTATTTCTCTGCACTACCGTCTTTAACTTCCCATTTTTCGGCCGCATCACTTATGCGTGCATAAGATTGGTTAGCTTGTAATACGCCTGCCGGTATGGTAATCTGATCCAGTAAATTGCGTCCTGAATCATATAAACCAATCCAGTTCTGTGTTTCCGGATTCAGCGTAAAGTTCGTGTGGAATGTACCACGTCTTGCTTCTCCATCAGCCCAGAATAATGAATGCTGACGAGGTTTCACCAAAGTCAAGACATCACCTTTAGGGATAAAGTAGCTGACAGTATCGCCCGGCTGGCTGCTGCATTTCAGATAGCAGCCTGCCAGGTCGGCGCTGCCGTATGATCTGTTGAATATTTCAATCCATGCGCTGTGCAGGCCGTAATCGTCCTGATAATTACCTTCGTTGGTAATCAGCACTTCATTCAGCACCAGCTTATTGTTCGATTTCTTCTCTCCGCAGGAAGAGCATACACCTAACACCAGCAGCAAGGTAAAGAATATTCCGATTTTTGTTTTATTCATAATCGTTCTTGTTTTTAGTGTTAAAAGCCTGATTACAAAGGAATATTACCATGCTTCTTAGCTGGGTTGGATAATTTCTTAGTCTGCAACTGTTGCAAAGCGCGGATAATGCGGAAACGTGTGTTACGCGGTTCAATCACATCATCGATGTAACCATACTTAGCTGCATTGTAAGGATTAGCAAACAGCTTGGTGTATTCAGCTTCTTTTTCTGCCAGGAATTGAGCAGGATTTTCCTGTTCCTTAGCTTCGCGGGCATACAATACCTCAACGGCACCGGCACCACCCATTACAGCGATTTCAGCGGTAGGCCATGCGTAGTTCATGTCACCGCGGAGTTGCTTACAGCTCATTACGATGTGTGAACCACCGTAAGACTTACGCAATGTTACTGTAACCTTAGGTACAGTAGCCTCACCGTAAGCATACAGCAGCTTAGCACCATGCAGAATTACACCATTGTATTCCTGGCCTGTTCCCGGAAGGAATCCCGGAACGTCTACCAATGAAACGATAGGAATATTGAAAGCATCGCAGAAACGAACGAAGCGGCCACCCTTACGAGATGCGTTGCTATCGAGCACACCTGCCAGATACTTCGGCTGGTTGGCAACGATACCTACGGACTGTCCGTTGAAACGTGCGAAACCGATAATGATATTCTTTGAGTAATCTTTTTGAACTTCGAGGAACTCACCGTTGTCAACAATAGCAGCAATTACTTCGTACATATCGTACGGTTTGTTCGGACTATCGGGGATGATTTCATTCAGAGAATCTTCCAGACGGTCGATAGGATCGGTGCAATCTACGTAAGGAGCTTCTTCCAAGTTGTTCTGAGGAATGTAGCTCAACAGCTTACGCAACAAAGCCAAACCTTCTTCTTCAGTCTTGGCAGTGAAGTGAGTTACACCTGATTTGGTAGAGTGAACACTTGCGCCACCCAGATTTTCCTGAGTTACGTCTTCACCCGTTACAGTCTTAACTACCTTCGGACCGGTAAGGAACATATAAGAAGTACCTTCCATCATCAACGTGAAGTCAGTCAGTGCAGGAGAGTAAACAGCACCACCGGCACAAGGACCGAAGATACCTGAAATCTGCGGGATAACACCTGATGCCAGGATATTGCGCTGGAAGATTTCAGCATAACCAGCCAAAGCGTTGATACCTTCCTGGATACGTGCACCACCCGAGTCGTTGATACCGATACAAGGAGCACCCATTTTCATAGCCTGATCCATAATCTTACAGATCTTCAGAGACATCGTTTCAGACAAAGAACCGGCAGAAACTGTAAAGTCCTGTGCGAACAGATAAACCAAACGACCGTCGATAGTACCACAACCGGTCACAACACCATCACCGGGATAGTGTTTCTTTTCCATACCGAAGTTGGTACATCTGTGCTCTACAAACATATCCATTTCTTCGAAACTACCTTCGTCGAGAAGCATGGCTATGCGCTCACGAGCTGTATATTTACCTTTCTCATGCTGTTTGGCAATCGCTTTTTCACCACCACCCAGACGTGCAGCTGCGCGGCGATCTATAAGCTCTTTAATCTTTTCAAGTTGATTACTCATTTTATTAAATATAATGGGTTAATACTATTTTTTTATTGTGAATTATGAATTACAAATGACGAACTGCCTGTAAAATAAGTAATTCGTCATTCCTAAATTCGTAATTAAAGCATATTATTCTGGCTTTTCGCAAAGTTCTGTCAATACGCCCAGTGTTGATTTCGGGTGTAAGAAAGCAATGTTCAGACCTTCAGCACCTTTGCGCGGAGCCTTGTCGATTAAGCGAACGCCTGCAGCTTCTACTTCAGCTAATGCGTTTGCTACACCATCCTCGATAGCAAATGCCACGTGATGAACGCCTGCACCTTTGTTTTCGATGAACTTAGCAATAGTACTTTCGGGAGAGGTCGGTTCGAGAAGTTCGATTTTAGTGTCACCAACTTTCAGGAAAGCGGTTTTTACTTTCTGGTCTTCTACAGTTTCGATGTTGTAGCACTTCAGACCTAATACGTTCTCGTAATACGGCAGGGCTTCTTCAATGCTCTTAACAGCAATGCCCAGATGCTCAATGTGTGAAATCTTCATAACTATATTTATTAATGTTGGTATAATGTCTTAATCAAAGGCATAAAACAGCACAAAGAAAGAGATTTCTTCCTTAATAGAGAAATTTTTCGTCAATTAATTATTGGATATTTGAAGTTTAGAAAGGTTTTTTTAGACTTCTGTTCAGAAGTCGAGCAACAGGCGGACGTTAATCTGACGAGATGTCAGGTAATTGGGTACTGCAAACTGATTATTTCGGGTATCTGTCACCCAATAATAGGAGTTGACGTTGCTGATATTTAGCAAATTGAAAATATCTACCCCCAACCAAAGGCTGCGGATACCACGCTGATTTTCGCGTTCACTGCGGTCGATAATACAGCGGGACATACCTATATCCACACGTCGGTAAGGGGATGTACGGAACACGGCAGCCTCGCGTCCGCTATGTGGAGGGCCGAAGGGAAGACCTCCGGCAAGTGTACCTTTCAGGTTCATTTTCCACTTGCGGCTACCGGGAAAATAATCCGTAAAATAGAGCGAAAGACGGTAGCGCTGATCGGTGGGACGGGGGAGCCATTGTCCGTTTATTTTCTCTTCGGTTTTCATCAGTGAGAAGCTCAGCCAAGAGTCTGTTCCGGGAACAAATTCACCGAACAGTTTCATGTCGATACCGGTGGCGTAACCTTTGGAAAGGTTGCGTCCGTAATAACTAATCCGTACATTATCTATATTATAAGGTATGAGATTGCTCAATGCTTTGTAATACACTTCCATGGAGAAGCGGAACGGGCGGTCCATGGCACGGAAATTATAGTCGCCACCTGCCACGAAGTGCAGGGAGCGCTGCGAACGGATGTCACGGTTCAGAGATACGGTAGCTATCCCGTCCACCTGGGTGGTATCCCGGAATTCTTTATAGAATGGTGCCTGATAATAGACTCCGGCAGCTACTCTCAGGGTGAATTTCTCATTGAATGCCGGAATCAGAGCCAGGGAGGCACGCGGGCTGAAAATGAATTCTTTGTTCCAGTCCCAGTAACTGCCTCGTATGCCGGCGGTCAGGGTGAATAGTCCGGCGGTGGAGCGGAAGCGGTATGTATCTTGCAGGTAAAATCCGTATCGTTTGCTGTCCGTTTCGTTGCGCGAACGGAGGGTGTAGAAGAGTTCTGGTCCTTCGGAAGTTTGTGGCATGGAGTATCCGGCAGAGTCGCGCATTTCCCATTCGCGCATCCGGTCTTTGATGCGCTCCCGTTTGAACTCCGCACCCCATTGCAGGGAGTGGCTTTTCAGTCGGTGGCGGCCTGTGATGGAATAACTTTGTACTTCTGCGGTAAGGTAATTGCGGGCATGTTCCATGTAAGTTCCCACGCCGATGGTTTCGGAAGTTTCCTCTTCGTTGGTAGTGCCGTCTACTTGCGTTCCGCTGTCCAGGGAGTTTAGCCAGTATTGCCCGGTGATGTCGTACGTTTCCTGTTCTTTCGTGTGGAAGGCGGAGGCTTGCAGGGTCAGGCTGTTCTGTTCGTTCAGCCGGTAGGTGGCGTAGGCGGTTCCGAACAGGGTGCGGAATAAATCTTTCTCCTGTCCTTCAAAATAGACTTTAAACTCACGTACATTGCTGAGAGTGCCGAAGCGGGTGTAGCGGTCTTCCGGCTGGAAGTTATAGCGGTTTTCTGAAATATTGCCGATAACACCTACTTCCCAACGCTTCGAAGGTGTCCAGTTCAGATAAGTCTGATAGTCGATATAACGCGGGTCGTATTCTCCTTTTGTATCCAGCGTGCCGAGCAGATATTGGTTGGTTTTATAACGGATGCCGTTTGTCCAGGTTAGCTTCTTGGTAGCAATTCCTACGTATGCCGAGGCTCCCAACAGGCTGACGGAGGCACTTCCTTCCAGCCGTTCGGGTTTCTTGTAAGTGATGTCCAGCACGGATGACATCTTGTCCCCGTACTTGGCTTCATAGCCTCCCGTGGAGAAGCCGACGGATTGCACCATATCGGGATTGATGAAACTCAATCCTTCCTGTTGCCCGGAACGGATCAGCAAGGGACGGTATATTTCAATGCCGTTGACGTACACCATGTTCTCGTCGAAACTACCGCCGCGTACGTTGTATTGCGAGCTGAGTTCATTGTTGCTACTTACTCCGGCCTGCGTGGCTATCACGGCTTCTATGCTTCCGCCCGAAGCGTCGGGGGCCAGGCGGTTTTGTTTGGTTTCTATCTGTTGGATGGTTCCGGTTTGCCGGCGACGCTCTGTTACGCTCACTTCGCCCAGTTCAAAGTTCATCGGGGGTAAGGTTATGTTCAGACTGATATTTCCCTGCGGACGTACTAATTTTCGTTTGCGGGTTTGGTACCCCAGCATGGAGAAGATGACCGTTACGCTGTCCCGGCTTTCGAATTTCAGTGAATATCTCCCTTTCAGGTTGCTGACTGTGCCTATAGCCGTCCCTTCCAATCGTATTGTTGCCAATTCAATCGGATTGCCATTTTCATCCGTAACCGTTCCGCCTATCTTGACTGTTTTTTGGGCAAGGGCGGGAGTGGAGAATAGTATTATAAGAGCTGTCAGTAACCAAAAATGTTTCATACTTTTTCTATAACGGAGAAACTTCCCGAAACGTATATCAGGAGGTAAAAAAGAGCTTTTAACTTTGCTTCTTTATTTTTTATAGGTTCGTGTCACATATGTTACAACTCCAATCCGTGTTTCGTGCTATCTTTGCAGAAAAAAATAGATTATGGAACAATTACATGCTCATGAAGTCCTTCACATGATGGAAGGCAACAGTTATTCGGAATCATCATTAAAAGAGGCAATCATCCAGAAATTCGGTGAGCATCAACATTTCTATACTTGCTCGGCAGAAGATATGGATGCGGATAAATTGATAGAGTTTCTGAAAGCGAAAGGTAAGTTTATGCCTGCTGATGATGGATTTACGGTGGATATAACGAAGGTTTGCAGCCATTGATGCTGATAACTTTAGTTCACCGTGGTATGAAATAGGTACGCGGACTACGCAGATAAAGCGGACCTATTTCATTATTACACCAGAAAGGAGGGAAACCAGTCAACTTTCCCTCAAGATGGAAAAAAATAGAATCCGTCTCTCTTTTTGTAAAGTAATGGAAAAATCTTATATTCTCTGCTTACAGGAAGTTAAGAGTTTGTGAACAAGAAGTTAACTCCTTGTCGACAAACTCTTAACTTCTTGCTGACAGAAAACGGAATTCTTATACTTTTCTGATAATCAATAATTAAGCATCGACTTTGAAGTGCCGTTTTGTAATTATAGTTGCCCATGTATTTTGCATGCCCCTTCCACTTTGCATGTCTTTTTACTTTACGCTTCTTTCTGCTTTACATACTCTTTAACTAGCTCTTACATAGTACTTTCTTTAGCTTCGGATGCTTTACTTTTGTGTGCCTACAGCTGTGGTTTATGTGCTTCACAATTGTGAGTGTGCTGCTTCACTAATGTGAAGCTCCTGAACCACATATGTGGACATACTGAAATATCGTTTGTCAGTGGAAGAAATATAGGTTGTAAACAGAAGAAACATAGGCGGTTAGTGAAAGAAATGTAGGCCGGTTGACGCAAGATTGTGATGTACTGAACGGATAAAGGCGTATACCAAGTAAAAAAATGGCATACCCTCCATATTTTTCCTCATAAAACGGCATGAAAATAGCTGGTTACCAAACAGCCATTTTAAGTATCTTACATGATGTATTTGACAGATTATAAGCGATATATATTCATTTTACTTGGTGCAAGCAAATTTGCCTACACTTTATTTCTATTTGCTGCCACCACCGCTCTAACCCCGATGAACAAGGAGATACAAGACATGAGTGCAAGCGTGTAGGGAAAGGTGTGAATAAACTTTTTGTAACGGGGCTTTATGTATGCAACAAAAAAGATTTGAATACACATCTACAATAAAACAATTTGTACCTTTGTAGCCGAATACAATATTGAAACTATGGGAATTGTAATAGGAATAGACGTTGGTGGAAGTACTACAAAAATTGTTGGAATCAACGGAGAACAGATACAGTCACCGATGTTTATCACTGCGACTGATCCGGTTACTTCTTTGTTCGGGGCTTTCGGGAAGTATATTTATGATAATGGTATTCAGCTTTCGGATATAGAGCAAGTGATGCTGACAGGTGTGGGTAGTGCATTTGTAGATAGTCCGTTGTATGGTTTACCCACGGATAAGGTCGATGAGTTTATAGCCAATGGGTTGGGTGCACGTCATGCCACGGATATTGACCAGCTGATCGTGGTAAGCATGGGAACGGGCACTTCTTTCGTAAGAATCAACGGAGAAAAGATAGAGCATATTGGTGGTATGGCAATTGGCGGAGGTACTTTGCAGGGACTTTCCCGCTTGTTGCTGAAGACGCATGATTTCAGGCAGATTGCAGCAATTGCCGAGAAAGGCGACATTACCCGTGTAAACTTGCAGATTGGAGATATTTGCAATCGTCCTTTGCCGGATCTTCCGGTGCATGCCACTGCTTCGCTGTTCGGAAAAGCGGATAGTAACGCTTCGCAGGAAGATATTGCAAAAGGGATTATTTATATGGTGCTGCAAACGATAGGGGGTGCAGCAGTGCTGTCTGCGCTGAATGGTCCTATCAAAGATTTCGTCTTGATTGGTAATCTTACTAAATTTCCGCAGTGCCAGGAGGTTTTTCCGAATATGGAAAAGATATATGGGGTGCGCTTCCATATTCCATCCTATGCGGAGTATCGGACGGCGATAGGGGCGGCACTGGCATATACTGGAAATTTAAAATAGGTGATTATTTGTTTGCCTCGGTAATAACTATAATTTTTTTCTTTATTTATCATGGATTTCAGTGATAAATATTCTTCATTGTGAAAAGAATAGAGTTTGAAACGTTTTTTTATTCTTATAAAGTGTTTTTTTATAAATAATTTGTTCTACATTTGCGATTGCAGTCGGTTTGTTATAGTATAAGTAGCAGATACGGTTTTCTATTTTTAAGAAAAAATGCAAGAAGCGAAAGGTTAGAATAGATAATAACAGTCCTCACGCTTTTTTATATGATAATTTCCGTTGATAGAGGATAGACGGAAGAAATGAAGAAAAACACATATGACAAACAATGCCATTACACGTTTGTTGCCGGCAGGATTGCTACTACTATTCCTGTTTGTTGTTCCGCATTCCGTTACGGCACAAAACAAAATCCAAGTGACTTCTTTTCAGCGTATGGAAACGGACATAACGGCACGCATTACTGCTCCGCGGAAAGATCAGAACGGTGAAATCTGTGCCCTTATCCGTATTGTTACAACTGAGAAAAATTTTATGTTCGAGCCGGATGCTCTCGGCATTGTGGCACGTGAGAATAAGCCTGGTGAAATCTGGTTGTATGTTCCTCGCGGAGCCAGACGTATCTCTATTATGCACGAAACGTTGGGCATTGTGCGCAACTATTTCTACCCAGATATCATAGAAAAGGCAGTCACTTACGAGATGGTATTGAATACAGGTGAGTGGAATAATAGTCCTGCAGCAGAGAATAATATGCAGCTCCTTGTACTTCGGCCGGAACCTTCCAGTGCTAATATTTTTATCGATGACGAGCAAATGCCTTTGGAAAATGGCTTCTTTACAGCTACCATGAAAAAGGGGGAACATACATATAGAGTAGAAGCTCCCATGTATCATTCGGAAGCGGGAGTATTGACGCTGACTGATGAACAGAAGATTATGAACGTGACACTGAAACCGAAGTTTGGTTATATAGAGATATTTTCTTTGCCAGAACAAGACGCAAAGGTACATGTGGATACCTTGTTAGTCGGAAATACACCTTATCGTAGTGATCGGATGATGGAGGGTGGATATAAGATACGTGTGGAGAAAGACCTGTACTTTCCGATTGATACATTGGTAACTGTATTGCCGGGTGAGACTACCAGTATGACTTTAAAGATGGTATCTACCATCAAACCGCGCACGCCTTGGACTACTTTAATCATGGCTCAAGCTAATTATCATCCTTCTATTTTAGCGTACGGAGGTATGGTAGGTTTTGTCAAGAAGGCGGGGTTCTACATACGTTTTGTCAGTGATTTCGGTTCTGTATCTACAGAATTGGAATGTGACGATACGGAGGCGTTGACTGATGGCAGTGGTAAACCTTATTATACAGGGAACACGGCTAAGGCGCGGATGTCCGCTACGGGTGGTTTGCTACTAAAGATAGCCAATCCTCTTTATCTCTATGCAGGAGGTGGTTATGGCAACGTGGTGTGCGCTTGGGAAACTGTAGATGGTAAATGGGCTAAAAATACGGATCATTCCACTACTGGGGCTGCTGCAGAATTGGGAGGTGTTTTCCGGATAGAAAAATTGGCTCTTTCTTTGGGTTTTCATACGGTAAATTTCAAACATCATGAAGTAGTGGGAGGTGTGGGCTTTATTTTCTGAGCCGAAGGACGCGAAATATAGCTAAATCTACAATAAAACAACAAGAAGATATGAAAAATATATGGATCGTTTTATTATGCAGTATTTTACTGTTGATGGTAGCTTGCGAAAAGTTTACGGAGCCTACATCGTTTGCTCCTACTTTCCGCTTGGGGGAGGTTACTGATATTTCTCGACTGACTGCGGTTTTGTCAGGAAATATTGCACTTAACGGGGGGATGTTACAGAGTATGGCTTCACATATGGAGAGTTTGAAAATTTAGCCAATTCCAAAGACGTGAAATTTGAAGGAATTCCTAAAGAAAGTGTTACAGCAAGTCTTACAGGATTGAAACCGAATACTATTTATTATTATCGTTTATTTGCAAGTAGTGGTGCAAGTACTGTGACTAGTGAAGTGAAAAGCTTCAAAACGAAAGATAGTGGGGCACCTTCGTTTACTGAAGTTACGGAATTAGGTAAGAATGAGCAAAGTGTCACTGTTAAATGTCAGTTGACGGATGATGGCGGTTATACGGTAATTGCGATGGGGATGGCCTATCGTAAATCGGATTCGCAAAAGTATGTGACCATAACTTTGGATGAGCCAACAACAGAGGCATATACGTTGACCATTGATGGGTTGGAAGCGGGTACTTCTTATTTTGTTTGTGGATATGGCATTGGGCAGGGAGGTATCGGTTACGGACCGGAATTAGCCATTATTACTGAAGATTCGGAGGCTCCGGTTGTGAATACTGGTGAGATTATCGAAATTGGTGGTTCTTGGGTGATGGCTACCGCACAGCAGTTGAGTCAGGGATTTTCGGATGTGATAGAACGAGGATTCTGTTATAGCGACGTGAGTCAGGTGCCGACTCTTACAGATAATAAAGTGCCAACACAAGGTACCCAGAACGAAGTCTTCACACAGAAAATTACTGGATTGAAGGGAAATACCCTCTATTATGTTCGCGCCTATGCACGAAACGGTACGAAAGTGGGATACGGCAAGGTAGTAACGATAACTACTAAGGAGTTGACTATACCGAAAGTGAGTGTCGTGTCATCGGAAAACTTGACTTACCATTCGGTAAATGTGACATCTAGATTGATGGATATTGGCAACGGTATCAAGAAGGCATATGGATTTTGTTATAGTGCCATGGAAACAAATCCCACGTTGGAGAATGGAATGTTGGTATCTGCTATAGATTTTAATGAGACGGATGGTACATTCACAGCCTTAATAGATGATTTGCAGCCGGGAACTACTTATTATATCCGTGCTTTTGTGAGCAATGAAGCAGGTACGGGATATGGGGATACATATTCAGTGATTACAATTAAGACCAATGTACCTATGGTTTCAAAGGTAATAGTTAGTGATGTAACAGCTCGTTTGGCGACTTTGATGTCCAGCGTGACGGATAATGGAAACCGTGATGTGGTGGAATATGGTTTTTGCTGGACGAATACAGGAGATGAACCTACCTTGGAAAATTGTGAGGGTAAAAAGGCGTTTACTACGGGAGACGGAAGCGAGATGAATTATCAGTTGACGAACTTGTTGCCTGAGACGATTTATAAAGTGCGGGCATATGCTATCAATGCAGTGGGAACGGGTTATGGAGAAGTGACAACCTTTGAAACTGCCATTGATCCTACACCAGACGAAGGAGACAATGAATCACCGGAAATCTAATGAAAAGGAGGAATAAAAAAATGAAAAGTATACATCTATTATATGATAAAGTATGGCAAGTGGCATTCTTTGTTTTGCTTGTCACGGCTTCTTCAGTGAAAGCGGAAACTATCCATGTGGCTACAGCCGGTACGTTGCCGGAACTTTTGGGTGACAGACAAAATACGGTAACTGAACTGACATTGACCGGAGAACTGAACGGTACGGATTTTATCTTTATTCGCCAGATGAGTGCGCTGACTATGTTGGATATGAGCGGTGCACAGATTGTGGCTGGAGGAGATGCCTATTCTGGTGAATACAAGACGGAGAATAATAAGATAACGGATGGTTTGTTTGCTAAATGGGGATCAAGTGATCTTACGATGCCGGTTACGAAAATCGTCTTGCCGCAAGGTGTTACGTATATTGGTAACAGCGCTTTCAGTGGATTGGATACGTTGACGGAAATTGTTATACCGGAAGGTGTAAAGGAAATAGGCAATAATGCTTTTAATATTACCGGACTGACATCTGTAACGTTGCCTGTTTCTCTGGAGGTAATAGGCGAGGATGCTTTTTCGCAAATTTGGAGCTTAAAATCTCTCCATTTGCCGAAGAATGTGCGGAGCATAGGTTCGATGTTTAATCATGGTATAGCTGAATTTACAGTAGATGCCGATAATGTTTATTTTGTAGTAAAGGATGGGGTACTTTATTCCAAAAATCTGGATTGTTTGTATTGGGTACCTCAGTCGGAAACTACCAGTTACATCTTACCTGACGGTTTGAAGAGAATCAGTCAGAGAGCGTTTCAGTTTCATCGTCTTGTGAGTACGGTAGAATTTCCGAACTCTTTGGAGGAAATCGGAGAATACGCTTTCTTAAGTTGCGGTTTAACTTCCGTTTATTTACCGGCATCAATTAGTGTGATTGAAAATGAGGCATTTGGAAATTGTCCGATTACATCTTTTACGGTGGCTGCAGGGAATACAACTTTCACAGCGGTAGATGATGTGCTTTTTACTAAAGATATGGAAGAATTGTTGTATTATTCCAAAGTGTTGCCAAGTGAAACGTACGTGGTTCCCGATGCTGTGAAAACGATTAGTGCCTTTGCTTTTTCTAACCAATGTAATTTGAAAAATATAACATTCCCGGAGGGGTTACGGAAGATAGGAATACGGTCTTTTAGTGAAACAAAGTTGGAAATAGTTGATATCCCCAACAGTTGCATTGAAATCGGTACAGGCTGTTTCGATAAATGTGTTTCTTTGACAAAGATGGTACTTCCGAGTAATTTGCAAACATTTGAACTTAATATGCTTTATAGTTGTACTGCGCTTAGCGAACTTCATTGTAAAAGCCCTATTCCTTACAAAAGATATATTGGTGGAAACGCTGGTGGTGGCATCATCGTTCCTGAAAGTGTTTTTTCTTTGTCTAAGCTCTATGTACCCGTAGGAGCCTCTGCTGCTTACCGTGCTGACAATCTGTGGAATGTTTTTGCTACAATTGAAGAAGAAGCGGTAGCAGCTGTTTCGGGTACGGAAGCTACCGTTTATTTGAAAGATGCAGGAACATTGTCTGTTGTATTGGGGAACAGTGTGAAAAGCTTGCAACGGCTTACAGTTCTAGGACCTGTCAACGGTGATGATGTACAGTGTTTCCGTAGGGGAGTATCTGTAGATAACTATACTTCAGAGCTTCAGTATCTGGATTTACGAAAAGCGACTATTGTAGGGGGAGGTGCCTATGATGCTTATCCGGGCGCAGTAACTACTGAAGAAACAAAGGAGAATATTGTTACAAAGTGTATGTTCCAGTTCATGAAGTCGTTGGAAGAAGTCTATCTGCCGGAGAGTGCGGTGACAATAGAAGAAAGAGCTTTCCAAGGTTGTGAGGAACTGAAGAAAGTAGTATGGAATGGAGTGGTTACTTTGAAAGGTACGGGTATTTTTGACAAGTGTTATTCACTAAAAGAAGTGCATTGCTGCAATCCCACTCACTCTCCACTGGCGGATAGTAACCTTTTTACTGATGGAACCGATGTCAGTAAAGCTACATTGTATGTTCCGTTTAATGAAAAAGAGACTTTTCAGACTTTAGAGCAATGGAAGGACTTTGGTGAGATACGCGAAGAAGCTTATGTAGATACGCCGGGTACCTTGTCTGCTCTCCTTGGTGATCGTGCGGTTACTGAAACAGAGTTAGTGGTTAGTGGGCGATTGAATGGAACGGATATTAAGGCTCTCCAGAGCATGTCGGCTATGACTTCTCTGGATATGACTGATGCTTATATCGTATCTGGTGGTGAAGCTTACTGGAATGAGCAGAAGACTGAAGATGCAGTGATAGGGAAATATTTCTTTGGAAGTAAGGGTGAATTGTCTAATTTGGTTTTTGTGAAGTTACCGAATAGCGTGACGCATATAGGAGAAATGGCATTTTATCAGAAAAAAATAGTAAACGTGAAACTTCCTGATAGGTTGAAGGGTGTCGGAGAACAGGCTTTTGAAAATTGTCCATTGACGACGGTCCATATACCTGCTGGAGTGAATTATATTGCTACGGGAGCATTTGGTGCATGGGGAAGGCTCGTGAAGTTATTTACTGTTGCGGAAGATAATGAAACCTATAAAGCAGAGAACGGGATTTTATATACTAAGGATGGTAAGACGCTTTATATTTATCCGGCAGCAGAGAATGCGGAATTTAAAGTTCCTTATGGGGTTGAGAAAATTAGTTATGATGCATTTTTGAATCACAAATACTTGTTGTCGGTTTCTCTACCTGCATCAGTGAAGAGTATAGGTGGTAGAGCTTTTAATAATTGTCAGAAGCTGAAATCTATAGATTTGAGTGCGACTTCTATTGTTGATTTGGAATCGGGAATGTTTCAGGGATGCTATGATTTAGTTTCTGTTTCGCTTCCTGCTACCATACAGCGGATAGAATCTTATTGTTTTAGTGGGTGTCATAATTTGCGGGAACTGAAACTACCAGAAAGTGTGACTTTTATTGGTTTTGATTGTTTTGCTTCTTGTGTGTCACTGGACGAGTTGATTATTCCAAAAAATGTAATTAGAGTCGAAGCTAATTTGTTTAATAATGCTAAGATAGGTTCTATTATTTGGGATGCTTTTGCTGATATAAAAACAGCATTTAGTTATAGTTATTGGAATAATGAATTGCAGCAGTACATAGTAGAAGAGCATAAACCGTCTGCCAACATATTGGTGTACGTCAAGAAAGCCACTCAAGTTCCGACTGATTGGAAAAACGTAATTCGGGATGGAATGGCTGAAGATATCATTTTGCAAGACACTATAATAAATGAATATGGAAACGAAGAATATCCGCGCTTCTTTGCCGCCCGACCGTTTAAGGCAAAATCAGTGCGTTATGTCCGTACTTTCAATCGTACTTCAAATGGGACAGAGTATGAATCCGGTCGCAGTAGTGCAGGGGGCTGGCAGACGCTGGTGCTTCCATTCACGCCTACTCGCATTTATCATGAAACCAAAGGAGAACTGGCACCTTTCAATAGTGGTATATCAGGCACGCATCCTTTTTGGTTACGCAAGGTAGCTGATGAGGGCTTTATTTCCGAAACTGTTATCCAGCCTAATGTTCCTTATATTATAGCTATGCCCAATCACTCGTCGTATGATGACGAATATAACATCGTTGGCGAAGTAGTGTTCTCGGCTGAAAGTGCTGATGGCATTGATTTTCCAGCTACTCCGAGGGAACTTCCTATGGGTGGAAATAGCCGTTTTAGCTTGATTCCTACGTATGATGTTGTATATTCAACCATGTATCATGGGTATGGTAAAGAGGGGGTCTATTGCCTGAATGAGAGTACAGAGTATTTGGATGGAAAAACTTACAATATTGGTAGTCTCTTCAAGCGAGATTATGGTTTGGCAAAGCCTTTCTCTGCCTATGTCATGACGAAAGAAGTGGCTGCTAAGGCACCGCTTTATTATAGCATCGGTGGCGAAGGCGGTGAAATTACCGGTTTGGAGGAAATCATGAAGAAAGAAGACGAGTCTCTGAAAGTCTATACTATCGGTAATGTGCTCTACATAGACAGCGACAGCGACCGGAGCATTTCCATTTATGATGTAACCGGGCGTACCGTTAGAGTGGTGGAGGTGCGCGAAGGAAGCAATACGGTCACCGGTTTGTCAAGCGGATTTTATTTTCTGGAAGGTAAGAAGGTTGCTATAAAATAATGAAGCAACTTTAAACGTTGGACGTGTTAAGAGTCAACTATTTAAGTCAAAGAGTCCGGTATAGTTCCAGACTCTTTTTTTAGCTTACTATGAATTCTTTCAGAATATATCTTTCTAAGCTTATTTATTAGTTTTCTTGTCATTTGTTTGTAGGTATCGATAAATTTGGCGAATATTGTACATCAGTTGTGTATATACTGATTGAATGTTGAAAGTTTGTTTGCATTTAACGAGCATTTACAGATACGTCCATTATTTGTATCAAGGCTGCAAGAGGTAAAAGCATTGAAGAAGATGAAGACTTTATGAAGGAGTTGAAGATTTTGGAACGTCAGAAAAAACAAAATATTGCAGCCGAGGAGTCCAAACTCCGCCTTTGTGCCGACGAGGTGGGGAATGTTTTGGAATTTGTGTTCTTTCCTGTGGTGGAAGGACTTGAGAAAGCTATGCATGCGGTTGATGATGTGTTCGGATTCAGCCAAATACAATGGTACTATCTTTTGTCGAAAACGAAAGAAATCGACTTAACAATAGATAAAAAGTTCTATATCACCTTCTTTGATGACCATTATTTTGCTGATGGAATCCTGAACAAGAATTTTCCTTATGGCAAATATCCAACGGAAGAAGACAAAAGACAAATCGTCTCTCAGTTCAAACAGGATATTTTGAATGAATTAAAAGAAAAGCTCTAACTACCCGTAGTGGATATTCTGCTAGTTATATGGTTGAAAGATATAGGTTGACTCGATAGAAATGATGGCATTTTATCCAATCCGTTGGATGAAATTGATATCTTTTTATTTAACGGATTGGACAAGAATATTCAAAAACTTCTGCGAGCAGAGATCTTTCTGCTGATTTATAGTGAAAAGTCAGACTTTGAAACCAACAGCCATTTCCAAACAGGAATCACATGAATAGAGACACCGCTTTCGTGAGTAATAATCCGTTCTTCATCCCGTGTAATAATACACATATTATCCATTGGAAAAACACGGTTTAGCTTGATGAGGCCTTCCACTTCTCGCCGACAGGTTGTTTCATCCATCAGAGAGTAGCTGACCTGAATAGCCGTTTTTGCTTCCGGTATGATGAAATCCACTTCTATGTTTTGGTTGTAGAAGTAGAGTTGGGCACCATATCTCTTATATAAATGAATAGCGACGATGTTTTCTAAAAGAGAAGTATTGCCATCAAGCAAAAAGATACTCAGTAAGCCATTGTCTATAAAATAATGCTTCATGTTTGAATTGCGCTCGGCAAATTTGGCGGCATAGTTCTCTATAGGGAATATGAGGCAGGATTCTTTTAAATAACGGATGAACTCGATGACGGTTGCTTTGCTTATTTTTATGCCAATAGAACTGATTAAGTTAGCCAATCGTGTATATGAAACAGGTTGCTTGACATTCTCGGCCAACCTTCGCACCAGTAATCCCAAAGCTTCTTCGTTTCGAACTTTGTTTCGCACAATTAAATCGCTGAAGAATATTTTACTGTAAATGTCATTCAGCCAGACTCTTTTAGCTATGACATCGGTTAATTCAGGAAAGCCCCCATACAGGAAGTAGTCATTGAAGGCCTTGCTTACTTCGGCAGCTTGTTTGCCATACATCCAGTTCTTGGATAAAATGATATCCCGGGCATTCAGATATTCAGCAAAGGAATAAGGATAGACATCTTTATTCCAGAAACGTCCCCCCAATGTAGTAGCAATTTCCCGGCTCAGCATTTTGGCATTGCTACCGGTGATGTAAATGTTATACTTCTGGTTTGCCAGGCGTCGGGCAAAGTGTTCCCAACCTTCGATATTCTGTATCTCATCAAAGAAAAGTAAAGGACGCAAATCAAACAGGCTATGATATGCTTGCAGGATTAGGTCTAAATCATCCGCTGTCATTTGTCGGAGGCGCTCATCGTCAAAATTGATATAAACAATTTCATTGATGTTATGCTCTTCGCGTAGTAGTTGCTGGATGCGCTGATAAAGTAAATAGGATTTTCCGGCTTGTCGGATACCTACGAATACGTAGTTCCCCTTCTGCTCAAAAAAGAACGGACGTTCTGTCAGAGAAATTTCATTCACGAACTCCTGACCCTCTATGATGATTCTGCGGATTACTTCTCTTTCTACCATAAGAACATGAATTATGTAAGAATTGATGGCAAATATAATACTTTTGTTTTGTATACAGAACGAATTTTATGCTTTTTTGTTTTCTATACAAAACACCTTAGGCTATACTACCGATTGTTCTATACCGTTCGGATGTAAAAATACCAAGAAATTTCAGATGGAACTTTTTGCTCTTCAAGAAAATACTCCTATCTTTGCGCCCGAATTTATGAGCTAATATAATGTCTCACTCAATTAATTATTAAACAACTTATTTATTTAATGGAAAACTTAAAAAATGTAGCGCCTGTTGAAGACTTCAACTGGGATGCTTATGAAAATGGCGAAACCTTCGGTGGTGCCAGCCACGAAGAGTTGGAAAAGGCTTACGACAGTACGCTTAACAAAGTTAACGACCGTGAGGTAGTTGACGGAACTGTAATCGCGATGAACAAACGTGAAGTTGTTGTGAACATCGGTTACAAATCAGACGGTATCATTCCTCTGAATGAATTCCGCTACAATCCTGACTTGAAGATCGGTGATACTGTAGAAGTATACATCGAAAACCAGGAAGACAAAAAAGGACAGTTGGTTCTGTCTCACCGTAAAGCTCGCGCTACTCGCTCTTGGGATCGTGTGAACGCTGCTTTGGAAAACGAAGAAATTATCAAGGGTTACATCAAGTGCCGCACAAAGGGTGGTATGATTGTAGACGTATTCGGCATCGAAGCTTTCTTGCCGGGTTCTCAAATCGACGTGAAGCCTATCCGCGACTACGATGTATTCGTTGGCAAAACTATGGAATTCAAGGTTGTTAAGATCAACCAGGAATTCAAGAACGTGGTTGTTTCTCACAAGGCTCTTATCGAAGCTGAACTGGAACAACAGAAGAAAGAAATTATCGGTAAGCTCGAAAAAGGACAAGTTCTTGAGGGTACCGTTAAGAATATCACATCTTATGGTGTATTCATCGACTTGGGTGGCGTAGACGGTTTGATTCACATCACTGACCTGTCTTGGGGCCGCGTAAGCGATCCGAAGGAAGTGGTTGAACTCGACCAGAAACTCAACGTTGTTATCCTTGATTTCGACGATGAGAAGAAGCGTATCGCTCTCGGTCTGAAGCAACTCACTCCGCATCCTTGGGATGCTCTTAGCGCTGAACTGAAAGTGGGTGACAAGGTGAAGGGTAAAGTAGTGGTTATGGCTGACTACGGTGCATTCATCGAAATCGCTCCGGGCGTTGAAGGTTTGATCCACGTATCTGAAATGTCTTGGTCACAACACTTGCGTTCTGCACAAGACTTCATGAAGGTAGGTGACGAAGTGGAAGCAGTAGTTCTGACTCTGGACCGTGAAGAACGTAAGATGTCTTTGGGTATCAAACAACTGAAGCAAGATCCTTGGGAAACTATCGAAGAGAAGTATCCTGTAGGTTCTAAGCACACTGCTAAAGTTCGTAACTTCACTAACTTCGGTGTATTCGTTGAAATCGAAGAAGGTGTTGACGGCTTGATCCACATCTCTGACCTGTCTTGGACTAAGAAGGTTAAACATCCTTCTGAATTCACTCAGATCGGTGCAGACATCGAAGTTCAGGTACTGGAAATCGACAAAGAAAACCGTCGCTTGAGCCTTGGCCACAAGCAACTCGAAGAAAACCCCTGGGATGTATTCGAAACTGTATTCACTGTAGGTTCTGTACACGAAGGTACTATCATCGAAATGCTGGATAAGGGTGCTGTTGTTGCTCTGCCTTATGGCGTAGAAGGTTTCGCTACTCCGAAACACCTCGTTAAGGAAGATGGCTCTCAGGCTCAGATGGATGAGAAACTGTCATTCAAGGTTATCGAGTTCAACAAAGATGCTAAGCGTATCATCCTTTCTCACAGCCGTATCTTCGAAGATGCTGCAAAGGCAGAAGAAAGAGCTGAAAAGAAGGCTGCTGGTAAGAAGCCGGCTGGCAATAAGAGAGAAGACGCTCCGGCTATTCAAAACCAGGCTGCTTCTACTACTCTGGGCGACATCGACGCTCTGGCTGCTTTGAAAGAGCAAATGGAAGCTGGAAAGAAGTAATCACTTCTATAGATAGATAAAGACGAGAGGGCACTTACTTGAAAGTGTCCTCTCTTTTTTTTCTATTTGGGTAGAATCTTGGGGAATAAAGTGTGCTTTTTTATTTTATGATTATCTTTGCAGAATAGTGGTTGAATGTGGTGGCTCTGAATCTACCGCATTCTGAATGGTATAAATAATTTAATGTAGATTTACTATGCGAAACATTATTAAGAATTTGGGAAGCACTATGTTGCTGACCTGTTTGTCTCTCATCTTGCTGACCGGATGCAGTCGGAAGTCTCAACTGAAATTAGCAATAGAAATGGCTAATAAGCAGTGTCCTATGAGTATAGGAACGACAGGCGAAATATCGAGCATTACTTTTGATGGAACGGATGTGATATACAGTCTGTTGATGAATGAAGACTATCTGGACTTGGATGCCTTGGGGAAGAATACCGATGCAATGAAGTCTGCTGTAATGGTTATGTTCAAGAATCCGAAAGGGGAAATAAAGTCAATGCTGGAAATGGTAGTGGATACTAAATCCGGTATTAGATTAATATATAAAGGAAAGTCTACCGGCAAAGAAGTGGAATGTAGACTGGACACTGAAGAGCTGAAACGCATCTTGAATCAGAAGGGAACGGAAAAAGAGAGTGAGCGGCAGAAGTTGGAAGAACTGGTGAATGTTACCAATGTGTCATGTCCAATGACGATAGATGAGGCTACCATTCTTAATAAGTTAACGATAGAGGCGGATAAAGTAGTATACAATTATACGATTGATGAAGAAAAAGTAGCAATGGCTGCTTTAAAGAGTAATGAGGAGCAGATGAAACAGAATATAAAGGGAGCTTTGAATGTATCCGAACCTTCCTTAAAAATGTTCCTGGAAGCATGTGTGAAGGATAATAAAGGGATAGCATACCGATATGTAGGTGATACCTCTGGTGAAAATATAGAATACCTTTTTACTGTTGCTGAACTAAAAGAGCTTCTGTCCAAATAAATAAGGATTGTTCAGAATGTATTGCTAATGGAAAAGTTTGAATTACATATACTGGGCTGCGGTTCTGCGCTGCCTACTACCCGTCATTTTGCCACTTCGCAAGTGGTGAATGTGCGTGACAAACTTTATATGATAGACTGCGGAGAAGGATCGCAATTGCAATTCCGCAAGTCCCGACTGAAGTTTTCCCGCTTGAATCATATTTTTATTTCTCATCTGCATGGAGATCATTGCTTTGGTTTGTTGGGATTGATATCTACGCTCAATCTGCTGGGGCGTACGGCTGAGTTGCATATTCATTCACCGAAAGGATTGGAAACCTTATTGGCTCCGATGCTAAGTTTTTTTTGCCGGCAAATGACGTATAAGGTTCTTTTCCATGAGTTTGAGACGAAAGAACCCGGAATGATCTATGAAGACCGTTCTCTGACAGTGACTACCATTCCATTGCGTCATCGTATGCCTTGTTGTGGCTTTCTGTTTGCAGAGAAACAGCGCCCCAATCATATCATTCGGGAGATGGTCGACTTCTATGAAGTGCCGGTATACGAGTTGAATAGGATAAAGAATGGAGAAGACTATGTGACTCCGGAAGGCAAAACCATTTCCAATTCCTTACTGACACGTCCGTCTGATCTACCGCGTAGTTATGCCTATTGTTCGGATACCATCTATATGCCTGAGATTGCAGAACAGATAAAAGGAGTAGATTTGCTATTCCATGAGGCCACTTTTGTAAATGCAGACTTGCCTCGTGCCAAAGAAACTTTTCATACTACTGCTGCTCAGGCGGGAGAGATAGCCAAGGCGGCAGGAGCGAAGAAGTTGGTGATCGGGCATTTTTCTGCCCGCTATGAAGATGAGAATGTTTTGCTTAAAGAAGCTTCGGATGTTTTCCCCGAAACAGTGCTAGCTAAGGAAACGCTGTGTTTGGAGGTATAAATGATAATCACTAACAAATTATCATTTAATCGTCTGTTTTTTGTTTTATCGAACCGAATGCCGTATATTTGTACGGAATAATCTGAAAACATAGGCTTATAGATGAGAAAGTTACTCTACTGTTTTTTCTTTTTGTTGACTTTTTCGTCGCAGTCCGTGGCATGGGCGCAGGACGGTCGGAAGCAGGAAACGGCTCAGAAAGAGCAGCCGTCTTCTACTATTGTACTGACTGTTTCGGCAGAAAACCGGGTACGTGTGCAGAATGCAGAACCCGGTTCCCAGATGGAAGTCTACAATATTGTAGGCGTGAAACTTACCACGATACGCATTGACTCTACGGATGTCACCGTTCAGGTGAATTTGCCTAAAGGTTATTATATCTTTAAGATTGGGAATGTCGTGCGGAAAGTGGTAATCAAATAAACGAAACGGAATAGATACTTATGAATCCTTCCTATAATGAACGCGAAGTGCTGGAGCTTCTACAAGATGAAAGTACACAAAAGCGAGGGTTTGAGTTGATTGTTGCGCAATATAGCGAACAATTATACTGGCAGATCCGTCGTATGGTGCTTTTGCATGAAGATGCCAATGACTTACTTCAGAACACGTTCATTAAGGCATGGACCAATATCGATTATTTCCGTGGAGATGCGAAGCTTTCTACCTGGCTCTATCGCATCGCTTTGAATGAATGTTTGACTTTCCTAAATAAACAACGCGCTGTAACTACTGTTTCTATCGATGATGAAGATGCTTCTGTACTTCAGAAGCTGGAAAGCGATCCCTATTTCTCCGGCGACCGGGCACAGAAGTCGCTGCAGAGAGCACTGCTTACACTGCCGGAAAAACAACGTATGGTATTCAACTTAAAGTATTACCAGGAAATGAAATACGAGGAGATGTCCGACATCTTCGGCACATCTGTCGGTGCTCTGAAAGCCTCTTATCATCATGCCGTGAAAAAAATCGAGAAGTTTTTGGAGGGAGAGGTTTAAACCTTTACCCCAAAACATAGTCTAACCTAACAGAGAGGAAAAAAGCTTATGAAAGAAGAAGATAACATATTGAAGAAGGTAGGGAAGGAAAATGTTTTCCGGGTTCCTGACGGATACTTTGAGAATCTTACTTCAGAGGTGATGAGCCGGCTTCCCGAAAAGGAAACACCTGCAATTATTAAGAGAGAACCTACGAAGTGGGAGAGAATTAAGCCATGGGTATATATGACTGCCATGTTTGCCGGTGCAGCATTGATTATCCGCGTTGCTTCTACTGACCGTACACCTGTTAACAACCGGATGGCGATGGACGAACCTGAAACCGAAGTTGTTTCTGATGAATATATCAGTGCTGTGCTGGATAATTCCATGCTGGATGATTATTCGCTGTATGTCTATCTCACAGACGCCGGTGCAGAGTGATGTGAGTAACAACTTAACTGTATGAGAAGAAAATGAAAAAGCTGATTGTTTTGTTTATTGTGATGTGCAGTTTCATCCCCTTGTCATGGGCTATGGACGGATGTAATCAACATTTGTCTCCTGACGAATTCCGTGCCAAGCAGAAAGCGTATATCACTGAGAAAGCCGGATTGACTAAGGAAGAAGCCGCTAAATTCTTTCCCGTTTATTTTGAATTACAGGACCGCAAAAAGCAACTGAATGACGAAGCATGGAACTTACTTCGAAAAGGAAGGGATGAAAAGACGACTGAAGCGCAATATAATGAGATTTTAGAAGGCGTATACGATGCCCGTATTGCTACCAACCGTCTGGAGAAAACTTACTATGAGAAGTTTAAGAAGATACTTTCGAACAAAAAGATATATTTAGTGCAACGTGCTGAAATGCGTTTTAACCGTGAGTTGCTGAAGGGGATGCATCATAAAGGTGGAGAACCTCAAAAACCGCAAGGAAAGAAAAAATAAAATAGGCATAAAAGGGAAGAAGTTGACAAGGGGACAAGGGCCATGCGGTATGATAATGCAAGCCCCTTGTCCCCTTGTTCTTTTGTTAATTTACCCTTTCCCCCCTTGTCAACTTCTTTCCTTGTCAACTTCTCTCTCCAGCTTTTTAGCTTCGTTCCAGATGGCGTCCATCTCTTCCAGAGTCATATCATGCAGGTTTTTGCCTTCCTTGATGGTATGTGCTTCCAGATAATTAAAGCGGTTGATAAACTTCTGGTTGGTGCGTTCTAATGCATTATCCGGATTGATCTTGTAGAGACGTGCGGCATTGATAAGGCTGAATAGTACATCCCCGAATTCGGCTTCTGCCTTGTCCTTATCCATATTGGCCACTTCTGCCTGAAACTCCTGGATTTCCTCTTTTACCTTATCCCACACTTGTTCCCGTTCTTCCCAGTCGAAGCCGACGTTGCGGGCTTTGTCCTGAATGCGGTAAGCTTTGATGAGTGAAGGAAGGGCGGCAGGAACACCACTCAACACACTCTTGTTTCCACCTTTCTCTCTTAACTTCAGTTGTTCCCAGTTTTCGGAAACTTGTCCGGCAGTATCGGCTTTTACGTCACCGAACACATGGGGATGGCGGAAGATTAATTTCTCGCAAAGGTGATCGCATACATCTTTCATGTCAAAATCGCCTTTCTCGGAACCTATCTTTGCGTAGAAAGCTACGTGTAGCAAGACGTCTCCCAACTCTTTGCAGATATCATTTTTATCGTCACGTATCAGGGCGTCACAAAGTTCATAAGTTTCTTCAATGGTGTTGGGACGCAGACTTTCGTTAGTCTGCTTGCGGTCCCAGGGACATTTCTCGCGGAGTTCGTCGAGTATGTCCAGGAAGCGTCCGAAGGCTTCCATCTGTTCTTTTCTTGTATGTAACATATCTTTATAGGGTTATTTATTGCAATGTGTATAATAGGATATAAGCAATCCGACTACTTCGGAGTAGTTCTTGCGGCCACTTTGTATCTTGTTTCCTTTCAGGTACAGGTCGTATATCCAGTCTTGTATATCTCCGATGAGTGGACTGTATTTTTCCGTCCAGTATTCCTGATTACTTTTAGTCAGTTCAATGATTTCGGGGCGAATCCGGTTGAAGAGCTCTTTGTATTCTTCTTCATCCATCAGTCGGCGGGCATTGACAAGTACATGTCCCATCACTGAAAAGTAACCGCAGAAACGGATACCTCGCGCTTGCGAACGGGTACAGACCTGATAAGCGTAGAAGTTAGCTTCCGCCTCGCTGGAGATGCCCAATAAATGTGCCAGTTCATGCGCATACGTGGCAGGATACTGTGAAGGGAGCAGATCTCCATTCAAGGTAAATTCGCAGAAGAAAGGTCCCATGCTACCGGTGACGCCCACCATGGAAATCAGCGGAGTGAAAAGCATTGTCTTCACCCGTGGTGACTTATGGAAAGGATGATGTACACCCAGCGTATCACTGATCTGATTGTATCCGCGAACTGTTTCCCGGCGGATAAGGTCCTTATTGATGGTAGTTACATCTACATACGATCCATTCAGTTTGTCAACGTAATCATTAACAAAGTTCCGGAAGTTCTCGGGAGTGTATGCGGTATAAGGAATCTTTGTCCGTTGGTAGAAATTGGGCTGTGAATAATTAAGTCCCCAAGCCAGATAGAACCAGACGTATATCCATAACAGATATTCAATATCATTCAGCAAGATGCGTTTCCACTTTTTCTTCTGAAAGCGGCGGGCATAGGCAGGGTAGAGGAGTACGCCCGCAATGCTGAGGGCTATGAATAAGTCGCCTATGGCAAAGGGAATGAGGCGGGAGAAAGACGAAAGAATATAAGCTATGACAGGATATACGCTGTGTGCATATATTTTTCCCATAGCCGGAATGAGCTGTGTGGCCCAGACTACTAACAAGAGTGTGCATAGCACAATATAACGAATCTTCAGCTTATATTTCATCGCAAATTTATTTGAAAGGCAAAAATATACATTTATTAAATGTCACGTAGGAAATTAGCTTTATATTTGCAAAAAAACTATTAATAAGCAACTTAAGTAACGACATTAGACACTGTAATTATGACTGATCAAAATGACATTGAACGCTATTGCCGTAATTGCGTTTCACGCGATTTCGTGAATGGCAGAGGACTGGTTTGCAAGCGTACCGGGGCTATTCCTGCATTTGTAGGTGAATGTGAAAGCTATCAGAAAGATGAAGAGCTGGAGAAAATGGCTCCCACTCCTAAGCCTGAAGATTATTCGGGATATGTAGACAGGGAGAAACTGTTGGCTGAGGAGAATTTACCGAAAGCCGTATTGTTTGGAGTGCTGGCATGCATTGCAGGTGCTGTGGCTTGGGCTTTGATCTCTATTTCTACCGGATACCAGATGGGATATATGGCTATTGGTGTCGGTTTCCTGGTAGGATTTGCGATGCGCCAGGGGAAAGGAATACGCCCTATATTCGGCATTATTGGTGCTGCTTTGGCGTTGATAAGCTGTGTGATGGGAGATTTCTTCTCTATCGTAGGTCTGGTGGCCAAAGAATATGAAGTCTCTTTTATGGACGTCCTTTTCGATGCCAGTTATGGTGAAGTGATGTCTGTGGTAATAGAAAATATGGCTTCCATGACAATCGTATTTTATGGAATTGCTCTTTATGAAGGTTATAAATTGTCGTTCTCTGCACAGAAAGCGCCGGAGGGTGGCAAGATTTGAATTTAATTTAGTAATTTTGCGCCCGTTATTCGCGATAAAATAAATTATATACAGATTTAAAAGATATGGAATTAGCAAGTAAGTACAACCCTGCTGACGTAGAGGGAAAGTGGTACCAGTATTGGTTGGACCACAAATTATTCAGTTCAAAACCCGATGGTCGTGAGCCTTACACCATCGTCATTCCGCCCCCTAACGTCACCGGCGTGCTCCACATGGGACACATGCTTAATAATACCATTCAAGATATTCTGGTACGCCGTGCCCGTATGGAAGGTAAAAATGCCTGCTGGGTACCGGGTACTGACCACGCTTCTATCGCTACGGAAGCGAAGGTAGTAAATAAGCTGGCTGCACAAGGTATCAAGAAGACAGATCTTACCCGTGACGAATTCCTGAAGCATGCCTGGGAGTGGACAGATGAACATGGTGGCATCATCCTGAAGCAGCTGCGTAAACTCGGTGCTTCCTGTGATTGGGACCGCACCGCTTTCACTATGGACGAAAAGCGTAGCGAAAGTGTATTGAAAGTATTTGTAGACCTTTATAATAAGGGACTGATTTACCGTGGTGTACGTATGGTAAACTGGGACCCGAAGGCTTTGACTGCCCTTTCTGATGAAGAAGTTATCTACAAGGAAGAGCATGGCAAACTGTATTATCTGCGCTATAAAGTGGAAGGTGATGCGGAAGGACGCTATGCTGTGGTAGCTACTACCCGTCCTGAAACGATCATGGGTGATACCGCTATGTGTATCAATCCGAACGATCCGAAGAACGAATGGCTGAAAGGTAAGAAAGTAATCGTTCCTTTGGTAAATCGTGTGATCCCGGTAATCGAAGACGATTATGTAGATATTGAGTTCGGTACAGGTTGCCTGAAAGTAACTCCTGCGCATGATGTGAACGACTATATGCTGGGTGAAAAGTATAACTTGCCAAGCATCGATATCTTCAACGATAATGGTACATTGAGCGAGGCTGCCGGTCTTTATATCGGTATGGATCGCTTTGATGTTCGTAAGCAGATTGAGAAAGACTTGGATGCTGCCGGCCTGTTGGATAAGGTGGAAGCCTATACCAATAAGGTAGGCTATTCCGAGCGTACCAACGTAGTTATAGAGCCGAAGCTTTCTATGCAGTGGTTCCTCAAGATGCAGCATTTTGCAGATATGGCATTGCCTCCTGTAATGAATGACGATCTGAAATTCTACCCTGCCAAGTATAAGAATACCTATCGCTACTGGATGGAGAACATCAAGGACTGGTGTATCAGCCGTCAGTTGTGGTGGGGACATCGCATTCCGGCATACTTCCTTCCGGAAGGTGGATATGTGGTAGCTGCTACTGAAGAAGAAGCTCTGAAACTGGCAAAAGAGAAGACCGGCAATCCGGCCCTGACTATGGAAGACCTTCGTCAGGATGAAGACTGTCTGGATACCTGGTTCTCTTCCTGGTTGTGGCCCATCTCTTTGTTTGATGGTATCAACAATCCGGGTAATGAGGAAATCGATTATTACTATCCGACAAGTGACCTGGTAACCGGTCCGGATATCATTTTCTTCTGGGTAGCCCGCATGATTATGGCAGGTTATGAATATGAAGGAAAGATGCCGTTCAAGAATGTGTACTTTACGGGTATCGTTCGCGACAAGTTGGGACGCAAGATGTCCAAGTCCCTCGGTAATTCTCCCGACCCGTTGGAACTGATTGAGAAGTTTGGTGCCGATGGTGTGCGTATGGGTATGATGCTTGCAGCTCCTGCCGGAAATGACATCTTGTTCGATGACGCTCTTTGCGAACAGGGACGTAACTTCTGTAACAAGATATGGAATGCTTACCGCTTGGTAAGTGGCTGGACAATTGATGATAACCAGCCTATTCCCGAAGCGGCTAAGCTGGCGATATCCTGGTTTGAATCCAAACAGAATGAAGTTACAGCCGAGGTAGCGGATTTATTCAGTAAATATCGCCTGAGTGAAGCTCTTATGGCTGTCTATAAATTGTTCTGGGATGAATTCTCTTCCTGGTTCCTTGAAATCATTAAGCCGGCTTACGGACAAGGCATTCACAGTACGGTTCGTAATGCTGCGATTTGCTATTTTGATAATTTGCTTCGTCTGCTTCATCCGTTCATGCCATTCATTACCGAAGAGCTCTGGCAACAGATGTATGAGCGTGAGGAGGGTGAGAGCATCATGGTATGTCCTTTGAGTATGGATACTCATGTAGACAGCGAGATGATTCAGCAATTCGAAGTGGTGAAGGAAGTTATCAGTAACGTTCGTTCCATCCGTTTGCAGAAAAACATAGCTCAGAAGGAAACACTGGAATTGCAGGTGGTTGGTGAGAATCCGGTTGATGCATTCAACTTGGTTATCATGAAGATGTGTAATCTCTCGGCAATTGATGTGGTAGATACTAAAACCGAAGGTGCTGCTTCATTCATGGTAGGAACTACGGAATATGCCGTACCTCTGGGGAATATGATTGATGTAGAAGCTGAAATAGCCCGTATGGAAGCAGAATTGAAGCACAAAGAAGGTTTCCTGCAAGGCGTCATGAAGAAGCTGAGCAATGAGAAGTTTGTGAATAATGCTCCTGCCGCTGTCCTTGAACTGGAACGTAAGAAACAGGCGGATGCGGAAAGTATTATCAACTCTCTGAAAGAGAGCATTGCTGCGCTGAAGAAATGATTTATTTAAGTAGGTGAGCATAATTAGTTTATATGATGGTAAATGATAATTTGTAAACCTGTTATAAAGATTAGGCGCGGATTACACGGATTACGCGGATTTTTTGATGAAATCGATGTAATAGC
>OGRP01000128.1_pt1 | contig 91807 bp, 55 predicted proteins | sample 1553531 | NCBI WGS metagenome assembly OGRP01 (sample SAMEA2580045, study PRJEB22360) | human gut metagenome | biome: human gut; feature: human-associated habitat; material: faeces | place: Denmark | collected 2008/2010 | reverse complement strand
TCGGCTTCAGAGCACGTTCAGTAATCGGAGGATACTGGATGAAGGTATTAATGGACAAAGTTCAGAATAATCAATAATTTAAATCTAGTGTATTATGAAATGTAAAACTATGAAACATGGGAGCATAGGGCTACAGTGCATGATGTTGGGATTCATCTTTGCAGTCTGTCTTGGTAGCTGTAAAGATAGTAAAGATGAGACATCAGCGCCTTACGATCCGAATCAGCCGGTAGAGGTGACAGATTTTACGCCTAAATCGGGAGGTGGAAAAAAGAAAATGATTATCTATGGAAGTAATTTTGGAACAGACCGTTCTATCATTTCTGTAAAGGTAGGTGGAAAAGATGCGATTGTTGTCAGTGCCAAAGGTACCAGTATTTACTGTTCTACACCGGAAAGCTGTTTTGAAGGGACTGTCGAAGTGAAAGTTGGTGAGCAAACGGTGATATTGCCTGAAAAATACCAGTATGAACCGCAAATGGTAGTAACGGACTTATGTGGTGATGTGGACGAATTGGGTAATGGAGATGTCGTAGAGACTGGGCCGTTCGATAATTGTGGAAAAATAGAGTATCCTTTCTGGTTCTCTTTCGATCCCCAACATCCTAACATTCTTTATTTGTCTCAAAATAATCAAAGTAGACCTTTAAGAGTGTTGGATTTGGAAAAGAAAATGATCTATTCCAAAAAATTGGATAATATTGATCGTACAACGACCATTACATGGACGAATGATGGAGATATGGTATTGGCTACCCCACAAAATAATGGTGCTACGAATAGAAATAATATTATTTTAGAGCGTGGCAGCAGTGCCGATGGGCAGGATTTCAAAGAGTCCAGTTGGGTGCCTTTGACGCATGGCAATGCTTGTAATGGATCTATGATTCTTCCACAAACGGGAGAGCTTTATTTCAATCATCGTGCAACGGGCAATGTATACAGATATAATTTTATAGAGAACGGCTATAATAACAATCCGAATGTTCCTAACGGAGCCGGATTGCCTGACCTTCTGGCATTTAGTGTGCCTAATCAGACGGTTGACTTCAGTATGGTCCCTCATCCAACGGGGAAATACATTTATATCATCATGCATGAGTCACATTATATCCTTCGTTCCAATTATGATGAAGAAACCAAAAAACTGGTGACTCCGTACATCGTATGCGGACAATCCGGTGGGGCTGATTATAAAGATCTTGTAGGTATCAATGCGCGTATCAATAAACCTGGTCAAGGTGTTTTCGTACTCAATGAGGAATATAAGGCTGCTAATAAAAGTGATTGGTATGACTTTTATTTTACGGATACAGAAAATCATTGTATCCGAGTGTTGACTCCGGATGGAATAGTTTCGACGTTTGCCGGACGTGGTTCTGCCTCTTCAACTAGTTATAAATGGGGTAAGCAAAACGGAGAGATACGCGAGAGAGCTCGTTTTAATAAACCGATAGCTTTGGCCTACGATGAGGCGACGAAGACTTTCTATGTTGGCGATTCGGGAAATTATAAGATTCGGAAGATTGCCAAAGAGCAGGCTCCGGACGATTTAGTCGGAGCAGAACCTAGTGACAGTGAGAATCAAGAAAATCAATAAAAAGAAGAACACATGAGAGTAAAAGAATTTATTACGATTTGCCTGTTACTGGTCTCTGTTTCCCTTTTTGCTCAGGAGAAGACATTTGAGGTGACAGGAGTCGTGACAGATACAAATAAAGAGCCGTTGGTCGGCGTCAATGTGACAGTGAAGGATAAGCCGGGCTTGGGAGCGATAACAGATATCAACGGACGTTACAAAATTAAGATTGAGGAATTTTCCCGTTTGGTATTCTCGTATATCGGTTTCGATACGCAAGAGGTATTGGTGAAACGTCAGAATTTGGTCAATGTATCGATGAAAGAATCGGATGCCAGGGAAATTGATGAAGTGGTTATCACGGGAACCGGTGCACAGAAAAAGTTGACCGTGACCGGTGCCGTGACGAACGTAGATGTCGAGGTTTTAAAATCTAATCCTTCAGCCAACCTCTCCAATGCGTTGGCGGGAAACGTGCCGGGTGTGCTTGCCATGCAGACTTCCGGACAGCCGGGTGTGAACACCTCTGAATTCTGGATTCGTGGTATATCTACTTTTGGTGCCAATAGCGCTGCATTGGTGTTGGTTGATGGCTTTGAACGTGATCTGGATGAAATCAATATTGAAGATATTGAATCTTTTACTGTATTGAAAGATGCTTCTACTACAGCGATTTATGGTCCTCGTGGTGCAAATGGAGTAGTGCTGATTACAACCAAACATGGTAAGGAGGGCAAGATTAAGATTAATGCTAAGGTGGAGACCTCTTATAATGCGCGTACCATTACGCCGGAATTTGCGGATGGTTATACTTATGCCATGTTGATGAATGAAGCGCGAATTACTCGTAATCAGGAGAGAATGTATCAAGATGATGAAATGGAGATTCTGCGGTTGGGACTTGATCAGGATTTGTATCCGAATGTAGACTGGATGGACGTGCTGTTGAAAGATGGAGCGATGACTTATCGTGCCAATTTGAATATGAGTGGTGGCGGCAGTACGGCACGTTACTTCGTGTCTCTTAGCTACGTCAATGAAGAAGGTATGTATAAAACAGACGAGGCCATGCGCAAGGATTACAACACCAATCCTAGTAGCCAGCGTTGGAACTATCGTTTGAATACAGATATTGACATTACGAAGAGTACTCTTGTCAAAGTAGGGGTATCCGGTTCATTGAAGAAACGGAATGCACCGGGACAGGGTTCTAACGTATGGACTTCTTTAATGGGACAGAGCCCGATCAGTATTCCCGTCATGTACTCTAACGGTTACATTCCTTCACACGGAACGGACGATAATCGTAATAATCCTTGGGTACTTGCTACACAGAGTGGTTATAAGGAAATCTGGAACAATAAGATTCAGACCAATATCTCTTTGGAGCAAAAGTTGGATTTTATCACCAAAGGTTTGCGCTTTGAGGGACGTTTCGGATTCGATACAAACAATCAGAGTGAAATCGATCGGATAAGAATGCCGGAAACTTGGCGCGCTCAAAGAGACCGTGATGATGAGGGGAATGTGGTTTACAAGCAACAGAACGCAGAAAAACCGATGGCACAAACCAGTTCTTCTACTGGTGAGCGGCGCGAATTCTTGGAAGCATTCTTACAATATAGTCGTGCGTTCAAAGCGCATCATGTGGGTGGAACATTGAAATATAGTCAGGATGCTTATCGGACCACGGTTGGTATAGGAACGGATGTGAAAAATGGGGTTGCCCAACGTCACATGGGATTGGCAGGTCGTGCCAGCTATAACTGGAACTATCGTTACTTTGCCGATTTTAATTTTGGTTATAATGGTTCGGAAAATTTTGCGGATGGACACCGTTTCGGCTTTTTCCCGGCTTTTTCTTTGGCTTGGAATATAGCGGAAGAGAAGTTTGTCAAGAAACATCTGAAATGGATGAATATGTTCAAGTTGCGTTATTCTTATGGTAAAGTGGGTAACGACAAGATGAATGAACGTTTCCCCTATTTATACACGATTAATGATAATGGAAGTGGCTGGACTTGGAGTGATTACAATTCTTCGGACAATGTTTATACAGGAATGTGGTATACACAACTGGCATCCAATAATGTTACTTGGGAAATTGCAACCAAGCACGATGCAGGTGTGGATCTCTCCTTATTCAACGACAAGTTTACGGCTACTGTAGATTATTTCCATGAACGGCGTGACGGTATCTATATGGAACGTAAATATCTGCCGGGCATTGTGGGGGTGAATAGTAACCCGAAAGCGAATGTGGGAAGTGTGCTTTCGAAAGGTTTTGACGGGAACTTTGCTTATAAGCAGAAGTTGGGAAAAGTCAATCTGACTGTCCGCGGTAATTTCACTTACAGTAAAAATGAGATTCTGGAGAAAGATGAAATGAATGCGGTTTACCCTTATCAAAAAGAGGCCGGTTATCGGGTGAATCAGGCGAAGGGATTGATCGCTTTGGGGTTGTTTAAGGACTACGATGATATACGCAATAGTCCGCAGCAAACCAACTGGGGAAAGGTTCAACCGGGTGACATCAAATATAAGGATGTTAACGGAGACGGAATTATCAATGCGAGTGATGAGGTGGCTATCGGTGCCACAACGAAGCCCAATTTAATTTATGGGTTTGGTATCTCTGCGCAGTGGAAAGGGTTCGATTTCAATGCACATTTCCAGGGGGCAGGCAAATCTTCGTTCTTCATTAACGGGCCTACCGTATATGCCTTTAGTGGTAGCCAGTGGGGAAATGTCCTGACAAATCTGGTGAAAGACCGCTATGTCGATGCGGAGACAGCTGCCACATTGGGTATCTCTGCCAATGAGAATCCGAACGCTTCATATCCGCGTCTTAGTTATGGAGGAAACGACAATAACTATAGGGCCTCTACCTTCTGGCTAAGAGACGGTTCTTATTTGCGCTTGAAAACATTGGAAGTGGGCTATACCTTACCGAAATCGATCGTAAACAAGATGCGGTTTAATAAGATACGTGTATTTTTCATTGGTACCAACCTCCTGACGTTTGCCAAATTTAAAGAATGGGATCCGGAAATGGGAAGTACTAACGGAGAGAAGTATCCGCTTGCCAAAACATTTACTTTGGGGTTGACTGTGAATATCTAATTTAATGCATGAAAAATGAGAAAGATATATAAACTGTATATTGGTATTATGCTGAGCGTGATTGCCGTTGCTTGTTCGGATAAACTCGACTCAGATAAATATTTCAAAGACCGTCGGTCTTTGGAGGATGTGTTTACTGACAAGGAAAACACGGAAGAATGGTTGGCAAATGCCTATTCCTATTTGGGAGGATACAATCTGGAAGTATCTATGATGCTGAATACAATCACTAATTTTGCCGATGACATTTATTTCGGAGGCAATAGTCTCGCAGGGTATAAGACTTTTAAGACCGGTACTTACGATGAGAGTTACCGGCACTCATGGGATGATAGTTATAAAGGTATCCGCCAAGCCTCTATCTTCATTCAGAATATTGACATGAACACGAAGTTTACGGAAGAGGAGAGAGCGGATCTGAAAGCGCAGGCGCGCTTTGTCCGTGCTTACTATTACTGGTTGTTGTTACGCAAATACGGTCCTGTACCCTTGCTGCCCGATGAGGGATTGGATTATACTGCCACTTATGATGATCTAGCCATTCAACGCAGTTCGTATGATAAGTGTGTGGAATACATTGAATCGGAGATGCTTCTGGCTGCCAAAGATCTGCCCTTGACCCGTGCCATTAACCAGGTGGCACGTCCTACGCGCGGAGCGGCATTGGCTGCTCGTGCCAGAGCATTATTGTATTCGGCTAGTCCCATCAATAATCCCCGCCCGGGAGATGCGGACAAGTTCTCGGATATGGTAGATTACGACGGAAATTGTTTGATGTCACAGGAATACAATGAATATAAGTGGGCCAAAGCAGCTGCTGCGGCCAGAGATGTGATGGAACTTCCCGGAGAAAATAACGGACATCGCTATGAACTCTATCATAAAAAGGCGACTAACATTGCCGAACCCGGATATCCGGCTACCATTGCCCCTTACCAGGACGATGACTTCTCAACGAAGACATGGGACGAAGGTGGTTATAGTGATATAGACCCTTATGAATCTTATCGGGCAGTTTTTAATGGTGCATTAGCGATGTATCAAAATCCGGAGTTGATTTTCAGTCGCGGACGTAACCAGGGAGGTAACAGCCTGGTTGAAATGGTGAAGCTTCAAATGCCGAGAACTTTAGGGAACGGAAGTAATGCTTACGGTATGACATTAAAGATGTGTGACGCTTACTATATGTATGACGGTTCAGAGTTTGACCGCCAAACCTTTTTGGACACTTGTCGGGTTGGAAACCGTTTTGTGACTGAAAAGGAAGGACAAGCAGGAACATATCCTCATTTAAAGAAAGGAGTGTGGAAAGAATATGCATGGCGTGAACCTCGTTTCTATGCTTCCGTTTCTTTCAATGGTTGCGTGTGGTCTTTACTGAAAAATGCAGAGACAACAGACTATAAGAATGACGTTGAGAAGCAGGTCAACTATTATTACGGCATCAATTCTGACGGTTTCTCCGGTACAGGTGTTTATTTACGGTCCGGCATCGGTATCATGAAGTATGTACATCCGGATGATACGAATCGGAAAGAAATCAAAGCGAAAGCGGAGCCAGCCATTCGTTTTGCCGAAATTCTGTTAATCTATGCCGAAGCTTTGAATGAATTGGAAGACGGATCTTCATACAACATTCCATCGTGGGACGGTTCTACTAGTTATACTGTCAAACGTGATATTGATGAAATGAAAAAGGGAATCAGAGATGTGCGTCGTCGCGCAGGTGTTCCCGATTATACCATGGCAGAATATCAGGATCGGGATGTGTTCCGTACGAAACTGAAACATGAACGTCAGATTGAGTTCATGGCAGAAGGACAGCGTTATTTCGATTTGCGCAGATGGAAAGATGCAGAAGTGGAAGAATCCAAGAAAAATTACGGATGTAACTTTTATATGTCGGATACAGAGGAGCAGAGAGAACAATTCTACACTCCGATTGAAATTGCGGATTTGCCCACTGCCTTCTCACGCAAGCTCTATTTCTGGCCGATCAGCCACGATGAGTTGAAACGCAATAAACGGTTGACACAGAATCCGGGATGGACATACAATGATTAATCTCCTAATAAGAATATGATATGAAGAATATATATATTTATTTAAGTTTATTGGCTGTCATCGTCTTGGGAACCGCTTGTAATAATGAGTGGGAAGATGAGCAGTATGAACAATACGTCTCTTTCAAAGCGCCTATCGCTTCCGGAGGCGATGGTGTTACTACTATCTACGTCAGATATAAGGAGGATGGGAAAGTGACTTATCAATTGCCTGTAGTTGTCAGCGGCTCTACAGTGAATGGACAGGACAGAGATATTCATATAGCGGTGGATAAGGATACACTGCACACGTTGAATATCGAGCGTTTCAGTCTTTATCGCCCGGAACTGTGGTATACGGAACTGGAGGAGGACAAATATGAATTCCCCGAAACGGTGCATATTCCTGCCGGTTCGTGTGTAGAACAGTTGAATATCGATTTCAATTTGCAAGGCATTGATATGTTGGAAAAGTGGGTTTTACCACTAACCATTGTAGATGATGAGTCTTACAATTATCAAAGTCATCCGCGCAAGAACTATGCGAAAGCTTTGTTGAATGTGGTTCCCTTTAATGATTATTCAGGTTCGTATGCGGCTTCGTCCATGAAAGTGTATACTTATATCAATGGTAAGCCCGATACCAATGCCAGAACGACCGATAAGCGCACCGCGTATGTGATAGACAACAATTCCGTATTCTTTTATGCCGGTCTGATTAATGAAGACATGGATAAGGATATCCGTAAGAAATACAAAATCAATGTGCGTTTTAGGGACGATGAAACATTGGATATGGAACCGGATGATCCCAATAACGAAATGCAGTTCAAATTGATAGGAACACCTATCTATAGCAAAACATCGATTATGGATGCTACACGCCCTTATTTGGAACGTCGTTATGTTCAAATTATGTTTGAATACGATTTTCAGGATTTCACCTATGGTGGAAGTGGTATAGAAGTCATTCCCATCAAATATAGAGTGGAAGGAAGCATGACGCTTCAGCGGAATATCAATACCCAGATTCCGGATGAAGATCAGCAGGTTGAATGGTAATCCTATTAATAAATAGAAATAGGGAAGATATAGGAAATTATATCTTCCCTATTTGCTTATAATAGATTATGACCGGCAGCTTTCACCTCTGTTTACCTGTTTTTTTCCTTTATTGATTTGTATTTTTCCTTTTTTAAAAGAAAACTTCTCTACTTTTGTTCTGTAGGTCAGTCATACAAAAAACGACAAGAAGTACAGTTAATTAAATCAAAATAGTTATGAACATCAAGAAACATTTGCCTTGGCTCGGAGCTTTGCTACCCGTGGTCAATATGCAGGCAGAGACAAAACCCAATGTTGTCATTATCTATATAGATGATATGGGAATCGGAGATATCGGTTGTTATGGAGGTAAGTTTGTCCCCACTCCGAATATTGACAAGATAGCGCAGGACGGATTATTATTCAATCAATATTATTCCTCGGCACCGGTCAGCTCACCTTCCCGTTGCGGACTGACAACAGGGACATTTCCTATAACACAAGGAATCAACACCTTTTTAAATGGGAAAGCTGCTAATAAAAAATGTGAGCAACGCAACTTTCTAAACGATAATGCTCCTTCTATGGCACGTGCTTTTCAGAGTGCAGGTTATGCTACCGGACATATCGGGAAATGGCACATGGGGGGCGGACGCGACGTGCGCAATGCCCCTTCTATTAGGAATTATGGTTTCGACGAATATATATCAACGTATGAAAGCCCTGACCCTGATCCGGCAATCACTGCTACCAACTGGATCTGGTCAGCTAAAGACAGTGTAAAACGTTGGAGACGTACCGAATACTTTGTAAATAAGAGTATTGACTTTGTCAAACGTCATAAAGACCAACCCTTCTTCCTGAATCTGTGGCCGGATGATATGCATACCCCTTGGGTACCGGAATTTAAGCAAAAAGAAAACAAAAGCTGGAATACGGAAGAAGCCTTCATTCCTGTTCTTGCTGAAATGGATAAACAGATCGGACGTTTTATCAAAGCACTGGAAGAGCTGGGATTATCAGAAAATACAATCGTGATTTTCACTAGTGACAACGGACCGGCTCCCAGTTTTCAATCCGCTCGTGCTGCTTATTTAAGAGGAACTAAGAACAGCCTTTATGAAGGTGGTATCCGTATGCCGTTTCTGATAAAATATCCCAAGAAGATAAAGGCCGGGCAAGTGAATAGCGAAAGCGTGTTGTGTGCAGTCGATTTATATCCGTCTTTGTGTGCAATAGCCGGGATTGCAACAGAAAAAGGCTATCAGGGAGACGGACAAAATTATGATAAAATTCTTTTGGGTAAGTCAAAAGCTAAACGTAAAACAGATTTGATGTGGGATTTCGGAAGAAATCAGTTCTTTAAGAAACCGGGAAACCCGAATGACAGAAGTCCTCATCTGGCTATACGCAGCGGTAACTGGAAGTTGCTGATAAATAGTGATGGAAGTGATGCGCAATTGTATGATATTGAAAAAGATAAGTTCGAGAAAAATGATGTAGCACAGTCGCATCCGGAAGTTGTAGCCAAATTAAGTAAAAAAGTATGTAAATGGTTTGAAGAGAATAAAGATAAAGGAAAAGAGTAATACAGTGAAAAACAAATTATAAACCAACATTAAACTTATGAATTCTAAATTATTACTATTGCCGACTGCTTTGATGGTTGCCGGTAATTCTGTAGCGGAAGCGAAAGGGAAAAAGTCGGATAAACGCCCTAATATTCTGGTAATTCTTGCAGACGATCTCGGGTACTCCGATTTGGGATGCTATGGTAGTGAGATTCATACTCCTAATTTGGACAAACTGGCACAAGAAGGAGTACGATTTAATCATTTTTATAATGCAAGCCGTAGTTGTCCGACGCGTGCTTCCCTATTGACGGGACTTTACCAGCATCAGGCCGGAATCGGACGAATGACCTTTGATGCTCACTTACCGGGCTATCGTGGGACACTCTCACGTAATGCCGTTACCATTGCCGAAGTATTGAAGGAAGCAGGATATACCACCAGTATGGTTGGAAAATGGCATGTTGCAGAAACTCCTCTGCGCAAAGATCAACGCGAATGGCTGGCACACCGTGTTTTCCATGACACATTCTCTGATTTGTGTCATTATCCTGTAAATCGTGGGTTTGATTCTCATTATGGAGTTATTTATGGGGTAGTGGATTATTTTGATCCGTTTAGTCTGGTAGAAGGTGAGGTACCCATAAAAGAAGTACCCGACGGGTATTACATCACACAAGCTCTTTCAGACCGTGCTGTACAGGAAGTAGAAGAATACGCAAAAGATGACAAACCATTCTTCATGTATCTGGCTTATACAGCACCACACTGGCCGCTGCATGCATTGCCGGAAGATATTGAGAAATATAAGGATACCTATAAAGTAGGTTGGGAAGCTATCCGTAATGCCCGCTACGAACGTCAGAAGCAATTGGGCATTTTCCCGGGAATGGATAATTTCTTGTCCGAACGTCAGTTTCATGACAAATGGGAAGACAATCCGCACGCGGAATGGGATGCCCGTGCCATGGCTGTTCATGCTGCCATGATCGACCGTGTAGACCAAGGTATCGGGCAGGTTATTGAGGCTTTAAAAAAGACCGGGCAGCTTGATAATACATTGATTCTTTTCCTGTCTGATAATGGGTGCAGTAATGAAGATTGCCAGAATATGACTGGTGGGGAGAACGACCGTCCGGATATGACCCGTGATGGAAAGAAAATCATTTACCCACGTAATAAACAAGTATTGCCCGGACCACAAACTACATACGCTTCATTAGGAGCCCGCTGGTCTAATGTGGCTAATACTCCGTTCCGCTTCTGGAAAGCTAAATCTTATGAAGGAGGTATCTGTACTCCGATGATTGCCCACTGGCCGAAAGGTATCAAAAAGAACGTAGGTGGCATGACGTCTGAAATCGGCCATGTGATGGATATTATGGCTACTTGTATTGATCTGGCGGATGCAGAATATCCTACAACGTACAAAGGACATGATATTCTTCCTATGGAAGGAAAGAGTTTGCTTCCGATCTTTAAGACCGGACATCGTAAAGGACATGATTATTTAGGTTTCGAACACTTCAACGAACGTGCTTTCCTGTCTAATGATGGCTGGAAATTAGTTCGTCCGAAAAATAACTCTCAATGGGAATTGTACAACTTGAATGAAGATCGTAGTGAGCAACACGATCTGGCTGCTAAATATCCGGAAAAGGTGGCAGAGATGGCAAAGGCTTATGAAGCATGGGCGAAACGTTGTATGGTAGAACCTTATCCGGGACAGAAAAAGAAATAAGAATTATTTCATAGAAAATGGGTTTTATATAAAACAGATTAATAGAGGACTGAACAAATAATGGGGATGAAGGATTCCGGGTCAGGAATAACTTCATCCCCATTAATATATTCACATACCAACTTGACTAATCCGTAATAGAGATTATTGTTCTATTTTGCTAATAGTAGAATACCTCATGCTTCCTATTTGTCCATCTTTACCCAGTGTTTCCGCTTGAATAATCAACGGAGTGGAATATTGATTATTATAACATTCAATCACCGCTTTCCCATTTTCATCAGCTTGTACGGATGGATTCCAGTATAACGTCCGTCTTTTATCTACTTTGTCCATATACAGCTCCTTGGTCGGGTAGGCGGGAGAATAATATTCCAATGGACGGGTATATCCTTGGATAACAGTTTGCCGGGTACCTAGTACCGCACTTTGGCTTTTATTCAATACATCGCGTCTGGGCAGGGGAATCAGGTAGAAAACACTATATTTATCCAGTTTGCTTATATCGACTCCTGTACTATCGGTCACCTCGGACATCTTTGTATTTTGGATGATGTCGTCATCAATACCTCCGGTACCTTTGCTAATGATGATAGAAGCTAATCCGTCCACCTCGGTCAGCATCATTTGAGTTTCTGTTTCAGACAAAATGTGATTATCCATAATATAGCAGATCGGTTTCTGGCGATACGTATGCTTGTCATTGGTGCGATCCCAATAAAATTGCGGGCTCAACTTTTCCATTAATTCGGGAATGGTAGTGACAATCTTTCCATTATCGCGTAATACATCCACCGAACGGCGTACATCGTAATAAGCATCAATACTCTTCTCGCTGATCTTGGTAGCCATGTTACTTCCTTGCCGGCGTTTGCTTTTTATTTCCACCTCATCCAATACATAAAGTCCTTCTACCTTCCGGATAGAATCCATGTATAAAGAATCAAAACTCTCGGCTTTCTGTTGCCAGTAGGCCATGTCTTTCCATTCCGGATGAAGCTCTTTGTAGCCGTAGGCCCGCGGAGCGGGGGAGAAATTACGGTCGATCAGGATAGAAGCATCCTTATTACGTTCTTTACCGACTTTCCGGGTTTGGATTACTGCCTCCGTCGTTCCTTCAAAATCTTCCACCGGAATGGTGAAACGACCGTTTTCATCGGTCACGGTTCCTCCGGTTATGAATTGATCGTCCTTCTTCACTATCACGCTAAGCGCAATATCTTTCAGCTTATTTTTGAGAATGGTTGATTTCACCTGTCCGTTCAGTGCCAATTGTGCTTCCGGCAATTGAAGCGGAGTGAAAGGAGCGGTAGAGATGGTCTGGCTCATGTCATATTTACGCCATCCGTGCACCATCAATAAAACATCCAGTTCGGTTTGCTTTCGCGGAGACGGGGATGCGAAGTAATAACCGGGTTGGTGGATATATCCTTTTAAATCGGAGGTTAACAGCAGATCGGTGAAAATATTGTTGTCATACTCCAGGTAATCCGACCGGACACCATCCCGGATGCTGACTGACAATTCTCCGGATACTGGTTCTCCCTTAGCATTCTTTACTTGCAATTCGCAACGAATGGGAGCGTAGGGAGCGTACACTTCTTTCAATCCTTCCGTCGATATTTGCAGGGGAGCACGCGGATTGGCAAAGACGAAACGTTCGCACAATGTATTACCTGCCCGGTTGATGAGGCTGACCTGCAGTACACCTGCCGGTAGTTTACGGGTGGGCAAAATAAACTCCTGCGGAGCATCTGCCCGGCAACTAATCAGCTGATGAATAGATGGACGCCCTTGATGACTGATAAATACAGCCAATGTGTCTTGAGGAGTGGCGGCATTGCAGGATACTCTCACCAAAAGGGCACCGGCATTACTGACAGTGCTTAAAACATACCCGTTGGGCAATGCCTGTGGAAGTGTGAATTCATATTTCTTTCCTTGAAAACTGACTTTAGCGATCGCGGGTTGAGCGGAAGGAGTATATTCAAAATGTCCCATTCCATCGTGCAAAGTTTCGAAAGAGGTGATCTCTGTTCCTTCTTTGGTATAGATCGTTCCCGATAATTCAATGTCCCCTCCATTCTTACTCTCCGCCTTGAAAGCGACTTGCGAAGTTACCCCCTCCACTAATTGTCCTCCTTCAGGGAAAAAACGCAAATTAAACTTCTCCTCCGTTTCAGACGGACGGTTCTTCATCGACGAACTTAGTTCGTAAGTCGTGATACTACGTTCCAATTTATCACTATTGGAAAGCTGATAAATAGGAAAAGTGCGCGAAAAATACTGTGGCTCATCGAAAGCAAGCATCCAGCGCGTATAGGCGCGTACCTCATAATAACCGGATAGCATTGAATGAGGAAGAATAAATTGCCCATTTCCTTCTCCCTGTGTCAGCTTGATAATTTGTTTATCTGCTATATGCCCTGTCTGGTCTACTAACTCCACATACAGAGGGCGGCTGATCAGACTGAAAGTCTGCTTTTCGGCAAGGGTGACATAAGCTTTGAACCAAATTGTGTCACCAACGTAATAACTCGTATTATCAAAATGTAAATACGCTTTCTCCCGTGGAAAGTTGTTGGCGAATGTTTGTGCCTGGTTCATATATTGTTGGAATATGACCTTGGCGGGAGGTACTTCTCCCCATGTTGCTATTAATGATAAGCAAAAAGAAAGCAGAAGAATAATTCGTTTGTTTCTCATTTCAATAGATTTTTAACTAAAGTACAAAGTTAGAGAAAATGGATCTAAAAATAGAAAACATATTGTTCAATAAAGGAAAAAAACTATTCATGATAGAAATAAAAGTACAGGAGCGTGTTGTATGCCTGTTTAGTATCACATATACCTGATTTTGTTCTTTATTGATTAGCATTTTTCCTTCCTTTTGCATAAACTTCTCTACTTTTGTTTTCCAGATAATTGATAATACTATGGTAAAGAAGAATTTCTTAATGACTGCCCCCTTACTGATGGCATCGTTTTGTTCGGCACAGGAAAAGCCGAACGTCGTACTGATTATGGTAGATGATATGGGTTATTCCGATATCGGCTGCTACGGTGGAGAAATACTGACCCCTAATATTGATGCGTTGGCATCCAAAGGAGTACGCTTCACCCAATTTTACAACACTTCACGTTCTTGCCCCGCCCGGGCCAGTTTAATGACAGGACTATATCAGCATCAGGCGGGCATCGGGCAGATGTCTGAAGATCCGTTTAATCAACCCAATCAAAAGAGTCCGAACGACTGGGGAGTGCCGGGATATAAAGGATTCCTGAACCGGAACTGTGTCACAATAGCCGAGGTCTTGAAAGAAGGAGGCTACCATACTTATATGGCTGGTAAATGGCATCTGGGAATGCATGGAGAAGAAAAATGGCCTTTACAACGGGGATTTGAACGTTTCTACGGTATCCTGGCAGGAGCTTGCAGCTATCTTCGACCATCAGGAGGACGCGGGTTGACGCTAGATAACACCAAACTTCCGACTCCGGAAGCGCCTTATTATACAACGGATGCATTTACTGATTATGCCATCCGCTTTGTTGATGAACAGAAAGACGATAAACCTTTCTTCCTTTATCTGGCTTTTAATGCTCCTCACTGGCCGTTGCAGGCGAAAGAGGAAGACATTCAGAAATTCACAAAGATCTATCGTGAAAAAGGATGGGATGAAATTCGTGAAGCAAGACGGAAACGGATGACTAAAATGGGAATTATTGACTCGAGCACAGAATTCGCCGAATGGGAAAACCGGAAATGGGATGAATTGACGGAGCAGGAGAAAGATAAAGTAGCCTATCGGATGGCTGTTTATGCAGCACAGGTGCATTGTGTAGATTATAATGTAGGAAAATTGCTGGATTACCTGAAGAAGAATCATAAACTGGACAATACGCTTGTCATGTTCCTGTCCGACAATGGTGCTTGTGCCGAACCTTATGCAGAATTAGGAGGCGGAAAAGTGTCAGAGATCAACGACCCGGCTTGTAGCGTATTCCCTTCTTATGGAAGGGCATGGGCACAGGTTTCCAATACTCCGTTCCGCAAATACAAATGCCGTTCTTATGAAGGAGGTATTTCTACCCCTCTCATCGTGTCGTGGAAAAACAATCTGAAGAATAAAAAAGGTGAATGGTGTCGTGTTCCCGGTTATCTGCCGGACATTATGCCGACTATTCTGGAAGCGACAGGAGCCGCTTACCCGGAAACTTATCACGGTGGAAACAAAATATATCCATTGGTAGGAAGCAGTCTTTTCCCTGCTATTCAAAAGAAAACAGACTCTTTGCACGAATATATGTACTGGGAACATCAAAACAACAGAGCGATCCGCTGGGGCAACTGGAAAGCGATCCGCGACGAAAAAGGAAAAGAATGGGAACTGTATGACGTGGTTAAAGACCGCACCGAACGTAACAATCTGGCAGAACAGCACCCTGAAGTATTGACGAAACTGGTTACCGAATGGGAGAAATGGGCGAATGCTAACTTTGTATTGCCTAAACATCCGAAGAAATAATTAGGAGGAACACAAAATGAATAAATTGCTATTGAGCGCATCCGTTGCATTGGGTGCTACCAGCTTGGCATATGCACAGCAAACGGAAAAACCGAACTTTGTGTTGTTTATAGCCGACGACTGTTCCCATTATGATCTGGGCTGTTATGGAAGTGTTGATTCGAAAACTCCGAATATCGACCGTTTCGCTACCCAGGGAGTACGTTTCACACAAGCCTATCAGGCTGTCCCGATGTCATCACCTACCCGCCATAATTTATATACAGGTTTATGGCCTGTACGTAGCGGGGCTTACCCCAATCATACTTGTGCCGATGAAGGAACATTGAGTGTCGTGCATCATCTGCAGCCATTGGGCTATAAAGTAGCATTGATCGGGAAATCGCATATCGCTCCGGAATCAGTATTTCCTTTCGACCTTTATGTATCTTCTTTGAAAGGAGGAGATTTGAATTTTGAAGCGATTCAGAAATTTGTTTCTGATTGCAAAGCAAAAGGAGACCCTTTTTGTCTGTTTGTTGCTTCCAATCAACCGCATACTCCCTGGAATAAAGGAGACGCTTCGCAGTTTAATGCAGATAAACTAACCTTACCCCCTATGTATGTGGATATTCCCCAAACACGCAAGCAGTTTACTCGTTATCTGGCAGAAATCAATTTTATGGATCAGGAGTTTGGCAACGTCCTTTCTATTCTGGATCAGGAAAAGATGACAGATAAATCTGTTGTCGTATATTTGAGCGAACAAGGCAACAGCCTGCCTTTTGCCAAATGGACTTGTTATGATGCGGGAGTACATTCTGCGTGTATCGTCCGCTGGCCGGGAGTGATTAAGCCGGCAAGCGTGAGTGATGCATTGGTGGAATACGTCGATATTGTTCCTACCTTTGTCGACATAGCAGGAGGAAAGCCGCAGGCGAAAATGGATGGAGAAAGCTTCAAACCGGTGTTGACAGGCAAAAAGAAGGAACATAAAAAATATTCTTTCTCCCTTCAGACCACGAGAGGTATCAATGCCGGATCACCGTATTACGGAATCCGTTCGGTATACGACGGCCGGTACAGATATATTGTCAATCTCACTCCGGAAGCTACTTTTCAGAATGTTATGACGAGTTCTCCTTTATTCAAGGAGTGGAAAAGTCTGGCGGAAACGGATAGTCATGCGAAAGCTATGACGACCAGATACCAGCATCGCCCTGCTATCGAACTGTACGATGTGAAGAATGATCCGTATTGTATGAAAAACTTGGCGGAAGATGCGGGACAAGCCTCTACCATCAGCCGGCTGGATAAAGAATTGAAACGATGGATGAAGGATTGTGGAGACGAAGGACAAGCTACCGAGATGCGTGCCTTCGAACACATGCCGGGAAAGAAAAAATAAGCCGTCACATATCAAACGAATGAAACACAGAATGTTATTAATAAATCGTATATCATGAAAAAAGAATTTTTTGGTTTGCTTTGTGGATGTACTCTGCTTCCGGCATTTCTTCATGCACAGACAGAGCGTCCTAATATTGTGATTGTATTGGCCGACGATTTAGGTTGGGGAGATGTCGGATTTCATGGAAGTGAAATCAAGACTCCCTGTCTGGATGCTCTGGTTGGAGAAGGAGTGGAGCTCGAACGTTTCTATACCTCTCCTATCAGTACGCCTACCCGTGCGGGACTGATGACGGGACGTTACCCGAACCGCTTTGGTGTTCGTTCGGCTGTTATTCCGCCTTGGCGTGAAGACGGTCTGGACGAGAATGAAGAAACGATGGCCGATATGTTGGCACGCAACGGATATAAGAACAGAGCCATTATCGGTAAGTGGCATTTGGGACATACGAAGAAAGTGCATTATCCGATGAATAGGGGCTTTTCGCATTTCTACGGTCACCTGAACGGTGCAATAGATTATTTCGACCTTACGCGTGAGGGCGAATTGGATTGGCACAACGATTGGGAAACTTGTCATGACAAGGGATATTCTACCGAACTGATAACCAAAGAAGCTATCCGTTGCATCGATGCTTATGAGAAAGAAGGTCCGTTTATGTTGTATGTAGCTTATAATGCGCCTCACACTCCGCTGCAAGCACAGGAAAAAGATATTAAACTTTATTGTGATAACTTCGACAGTCTGACACCGAAGGAACAGAAAAAGGTGACTTATAGTGCAATGGTTTCCTGCATGGACAGAGGAATCGGAGCTATCGTAGATGCCTTGAAGAAGAAAGGAATAATGGACAACACTTTCTTTATCTTCTTTAGCGATAACGGTACTGCCGGCGTTCCGGGATCCTCATCAGGACCATTGCGTGGGCATAAATTCGACGAGTGGGATGGAGGCGTGCACGCTCCGGCTGTTCTCTATTGGAAGAAAGCAGAGAAACAGTATAAGAACTTGAGTTCGCAGGTGACAGGTTTTGTTGACCTTGTTCCCACATTGAAAGAACTGGTAGGAGATAACAGTCGTCCGAAACGTGAATATGATGGTATCAGCATACTCCCTGTATTGAATGGTAAGAAGAGCTGCATCGACCGCGATTTCTATCTGGGACACGGAGCCGTAGTCAATAAAGACTATAAACTGATCAGAAAAGGCATGAAACCGGGACTTGATTTGAAACAGGATTTTCTGGTTGATTATAAAACAGATCCTTATGAAAAGAAAAATGCCAGTGCAGGAAACGAGAAGATTGTGAAGGCCCTGTATCAGGTTGCCTTGAAATATGACACCATCACTCCTTGTATACCGGAGGTTCCATATGGTAAAGGCCGTGACGGATTCAAGGCTCCTAAAGAATGGAAAGTAGTACGTTGAATCTGTTAACCCTATGAATTGAAAATAATACAAGATGGAAAAATCAATGATTAGCATGTGCCTTTTAGGCGGATTGGCGATAGGGAATGGGGTTGCCCAAACTCCTTCGAAACCTAATATTCTATTAATCATAGCCGACGACTGCTCCTATTATGATATAGGCTGTTTCGGGGCTGTAAACAACAAGACACCTCATATAGACGCACTGGCGGAGCAGGGGATCAAATTCAACAATGCGTATAACTCCGTTTCGATGAGTACGCCTACCCGGCATTGTGTGTATACAGGTATGTATCCGATGCATCATGGTGGTTATGCAAACCATAGTGCGGTCAATGCTGATGTAAAGTCTCTTCCCATTTATCTAGGGAAACTTGGCTATCGGGTAGGATTAGCCGGGAAATGGCATATCAGGCCTTTGGCTAACTTCCCCTTCGAGAAAGTACCGGGATTTCCTGAAGGATGTACAAGTACAAACACTGACTATCATACCAAAGGCATCGAAAAGTTTATGGAGCGTGATGCTTCCCAACCTTTCTGTCTGGTATTGGCTTCTATCAACTCGCATGCTCCCTGGACGGGTGGCGACGCTTCCGTCTTCGACCGGAAGAAACTTCAATTGCCGCCACAATTTATTGATACGGAAGTAACGCGTGAATACTATGCCAGATATTTGGCTGAAGTCGGTTTGCTCGATCAGCAGGTGGGTGACGCTATGCAGATTCTGAAAGATAAGAATCTGCTGCAGAACACGCTTGTCATTTTCATCTCCGAACAAGGTACGCAATTTGCCGGAGCTAAATGGACGAATTGGAGTGCAGGGGTCAAGTCGGCGATGGTTGCTTCCTGGCCGGGTGTCATTAAACCGGGTGTGGAAACTTCTGCCATTGTTCAATATGAGGATCTTCTTCCTACGTTCATCGATGTTGCAGGCGGAGAAATTCCTGACGTGATAGACGGAAAGAGCTTGCTGGGTGTGTTTCAGGGGAAAACGAAGACACACCATAAATATGCTTATCATGTTCACAACAATGTTCCCGAAGGTCCGGCCTATCCGATTCGCTCCATTTCAGACGGACACTATCGCTTGATCTGGAATCTGACTCCGGAAGAAACATACGTGGAAAAACATATTGAAAAGGCAGAATGGTATCTCTCCTGGAAAGCACAGGAGTCGGATCAGGCACATAAAATATTGAACCGTTACAAGAATCGTCCTGAATTCGAGCTATATGATATCAAGAAAGATCCGTTCGAGATGAATAATCTGGCGGATATGAAGAAATATAGTAAGAAGAAAGCTGAACTGACGATGGAACTGCAGAAATGGATGAAGCAGCAAAATGATACCGGAGCTGATAAAGACCAGCCACGCACCCCTAAGAACAAGCAGAAGAAAGCAGCCAATGCATAGCATTCCAACAATGCTATCGTTATTTGCTCTCTGAAAGAGATTTTATTTTTTTATTTCTCATTTCTCATAAAATCTCGATAATAAGCTTGTAATTAAATGTATATAGTATGAGAGATGTTTTTAAAACAGGCATCTCTCATACTTTTTATAGATATTTTAACGGAAAAAGGGCTTTCTCTCATACGTTTTTCAATCATTTCTCATACACTTCTCATCGAAATTGCACGGATGATGGGTACTGTAAACGCCTACATTGAAAACAGATGAAGAGCATTTTCCGTTCAAACAACCTGATGTCCTCCTGTTTTCCATTCGTTCTTGCCTTGTTATTGATAAAGCATCTGCATCTTCCACTAGAGTGGCACAAACTGTTTACTAGAGTGCACAGACCTGTTCACTGGAGTGAAAGGGGGCGTTCACTGGAGTGGAACGAAAGAGATGGCAGTAGGATAATACGGGCATGCCGCTTGGAAAACATGAAGGCATAGGCGATATCACCTATTAACTACGGTTTTAATACATTATATATATGAATAAACTAATCACAATCTCTTCTGCACTTTTTGCAGTAACTGCTGTAAAGGCGCAAACACCCAATATCGTGTTTATATTGGCTGACGATTTAGGCTACGGAGACATCTCCGCCTTCAATCCCGAATCTAAAATCCATACTCCTAACATCGACAAACTGGCCGGGCACGGAATTGCCTTTACGGATGCCCATGCTTCCTCTGCTTTATCCACTCCTTCCAGATATTCTCTCCTGACCGGAAGATATCCGTGGCGTACCAAACTGAAACGAGGCGGTCTTAATGGTGATTCACCTGCTATGATCGACCCTGAACGTCGCACCATCGCACAAATGTTTTCAGCCAACGGATACAATACCGCTTGTATCGGCAAATGGCATTTAGGCTGGGACTGGGGATATACGGACAACGGTAGAAGCATGAAAGATATCGATTTCTCGCTCCCGATCAAGAACGGACCTACCGACAGAGGATTTGACTATTACTTCGGCATCCCTGCATCACTGGATATTTCTCCCTATGTTTACGTGGAAAACAATAAGGCAACCTCTATCCCCGATCATGTGATAGAACCCCAGAAAAAGAACCTGGCTTTACTGATGCACGGAGGAATGGCAGGAGCTGACTTCAAACCGGAAGAATGTTTTCCCAACATCATCCGTCACAGCCTGAACTATATCAATGAGCAGAAAGGCAGTAAGAAACCGTTCTTCTTATATTTGCCTATTACTGCTCCCCACACACCTATATTGCCTTCGAAAGAATTTCAGGGTAAAACCAGCATCGGTCCCTATGGTGATTTTGTAGTCATGATAGACGACATGGTGCGCCAAATTGTAGAAACATTGAAGAAGAATAAACAACTGGATAACACCATCATCGTATTTGCTTCGGACAATGGCTGTGCTGCCTATATAGGCGTCAAAGATATGGAAAGACAGGGGCATTTCCCCAGTTATATCTACAAAGGCTATAAGAGTGATATTTATGAAGGCGGTCACAGAATACCGCTTATTGTCTCCTGGAAAGGTAAATACGGGAAAGAGACAAATAACTCTCTGGTTTCGTTGATTGACTTTTATGCTACCTTTGCCGAAATGCTTAACCACAATTTGGAGACGGAAGAAGCCGTCGACAGTTACAGTATGTGGCCGATATTGAGTAAGAAAGGCACTTCCACCCGCAAAGACTTGGTGCATGAGGCAGGAGAGGGGTATCTGTCTTTACGTACTTCCCAACTGAAACTGGTATTTTACGGAGGCTCCGGTGGGTGGACATATCCCGTTAAACCGGTTGATGTAGCTAAGTTCCCTCCGATGCAATTGTTTGATATCGTGAAAGACCCTTCGGAAAAAGAAAATATCATCGGTGATAAACGTTATGAGAATGAGGTGAAAGAGATGAAACGGACTATGAAGAAATATCTGGAAGAAGGACGCTCTACACCCGGTGAGAAAGTATCGAATGATACGGAGAATAGCTGGAATCAGGTAAAGATCTTCATGCAGGAAGAAGAGTAAGCCCATCGGGAAAAAATGAAAACATAAAAAAACAGCCCCCTGAATATAGACCTTCAGAGGTGCTGTTTTTAAATTCAACAAGGAAAAGAGTATTATTCTAATTATTATTTATTCAGAGAGTTACAGATTTTCTGGTTGATTTCCCTGATTTTAGCTTCATCCATTTTGATTACTTTACGGTCGTAAGTGAGCAGACCGTTGATTTCACCTTCTACGTCTGTTGTCTGAGTATATACGGCAGCAGAGAATCCTTTCTGGATCAATTCCAACAGATGTCTGCCATATTTGATGTATTCGTTGGTTACTTCGTCCGATGTATTGAACTTCACATAACCCCAGTTTTTCTTGTCATTCACCCAAGTGTTTCCTTCTACTACAAGGCCGATACCTCCGTACTCACCCAATACGGTAGCACGTCTCGGATCGTAAAGGAACATGTTTGGTCCCGGATAGTGGTGAAGGTCGAGAATATCGCCACAAGTGTAGTGATTACCACCACTGGCAGGATTCACCAGTCGGCTAGGATCGTATTCTTTGGTCCACGCTACGATTTCCGGAGTTTTGAATTGGCCCCATGCTTCATTGAAAGGTACCCATACAGCGATACTCGGATAAGAGTACAGACAGTCGATGATTTCTTTCCACTCTTTGCGGTAGTTAGCTTCGGAAGCAGCAGAGCGAATCACTTCTGTACCGTTGAAATAGTTACGTGCTTGCCACTGTGGGCTGGGACCACCGTTCGGCATATCTTGCCATACGATCAATCCCAACTGGTCGCAATGAGTGTACCAGCGTGCAGGTTCTACCTTAACGTGTTTACGTACCATGTTGTAGCCGAAGTCTTTTGTTTTCTTCAAGTCGTAAACCAAAGCTTCGTCTGTCGGTGCAGTATATAAACCATCAGGCCACCATCCCTGGTCGAGCGGACCGAATTGGAAATAATCTTTGTTGTTCAACTGCAGGCGAGTGATACCATTCGGACCCTTGCGGATAGAATATTTACGCATAGCAGTATAGCTCTTTACCTGGTCGATTGCTTTTCCGTCTTTATACAGAGTCACTTCCATATTGTAAAGGAAGGGAGAGTCCGGAGACCACAGTTTAGCATTAGCAGGCATTGCCAGTTCAACGGGTACTCCGTTCAACGCTGCACCTTTGGCTACAAGGTTCTTGCCGTCGAATACTTTTACTTCCACTTTGTCAGCAGAAGTTGTGTTGGCAGCAACTTCTACCTTAACAGAGTTATTATCAATATTAGGAGTAGTTTTCAGATTAGCGATGTATTGTGCTGCCACCGGTTCCAACCACACTGTTTGCCAGATACCTGTAACCGGAGTGTACCAAATGCCATGAGGATTTGCTATTTGTTTTCCTCTGGGTTGTTCGCCACGATCTGAAGGGTCCCATACTTTTACTACCAGATCATTATTGCCTTTATTAAGTACGGAAGTGATATCGAAATAGAAAGGAGTAAATCCGCCTGTGTGTTCACCTACCTTTACGTCATTCACCCAAACTTCTGCTTTCCAATCTACTGCTCCGAAGTGCAACAGGACTTGTTTGCCACGCCAGTTGGAAGGAACGTCGAAAGTGCGTTGGTACCACAGTTCCTCTTTCTCGTTTATCATTTTGCCTACGCCTGATAAAGACGATTCTACAGCAAAAGGAACCAGAATGTCACCCTGGTAAGCAGCAGGTGCAGGAGCTCCCTTCTTTGTGATTGCATATTTCCAAAGCCCGTTCAGGTTTTTCCAGTCACTACGTTCCATGATAGGACGCGGATATTCCGGCAATACATTTTTAGGATCGAGCTGTTCTCCCCACGATGTCTTGATTTTGTCACCGGCAGGTTTCCATTGAGCAAAAGTCGAACTGCATAGAGCCAATGCAAGTAGCATTGTTAGAAAATTCTTTTTCATGTTCATGGTATACATTATAATTAGTTATTAGATATAAATTCCATAAGAAGGAACATTGCAAAGAAAGTGGAATTTAAAGAGAATAAAGGAAACTTGCCGTTCAAAAAACAGCAAAATCTCTTCTTTTTCTATATAAAGTCTCCTATAAAGTTACTTTTGATGATAAATACCGGAAGTAGTGGTCAGTTTTTTTCTTTGTTGAACAATCGTTTTTTTGTTATTTGTCAGCAGTTTTTGTTCCTGATGGTTTGGGGAGTTTCGTTCCGGCTTTGTCCGGAACACCCAGTACAGGCATTCCGTCTTTGTCCCACTCCATTTTTTGTAAGCGGGGAGTACGTGAGTCTATTGCACCCGGAGCGTCGTTGGGAATCTGGCGGGCATGATAAAGCATATAACATTCTTTTCCATCCGGTGAAGGAATGAAAGAACTGCCGCCGGGACCAAAAACTTCGTTTTTCGGCTCCTGCTGAAATACAGGGGTCGGATGTTTCTTCCAGGAAGCGGGATCCAGCAGGTCAGCATTGGCGTCTGCTGTTAGTAATCCTACACAATAATAAGGCGTCCAGCTACCACTGGCAGAATAGAAAATGCAAACTTTGTCTTTATTCTTCGGTTGGAAAAAATGAGGTGCCTCGTTCACATGAATCGGATAGGCCGTTTTACTGCCATCAGGATTGACCCATTGACATTCCCATTCATATTCAGGTTTGGAAATCAGGACTCTATCGGAAGAAAGAGTCCATGGATTTTCCATGGAAGCGATGTAAATGCACTGTGTCTCACTGTCGATTCTTCGTTTTTGCCATCCGCACCAGATCATATAATGTTGTCCGTTATGTTCAAAAGTGCTTGCATGAATCGCCCAGTTGTTATCTTTGTCAGTCGGTATTCGGCCTTTCATGACAAACTTTCCCTCTGTAGGAGTGGCAGCCTCGTTCTCAATTACATAAATCTGGTGATTGTCCATGTTACCGTCATCTGCCGCAAAATAGATATACCATTTATTATTGATCCGATGTAGCTCGGGGGCCCATAAATGGTGCGAATTACTAGGGTCTGTCGGTATCCATACCGGTTTTTTAAGACTGTCATCCAAGTTTGTTATATCACTCGTTTCCCAAAGTATGATCCTGCTTTCGGAACCTTGTGTGTAGTAATATTTCCCTTCGTGAAAAACACCCCATGGTTCTGCTCCTTTTTCGCGCAACGGATTCGTATAGGTATCTCCTGTTATCGTTTCCTTTTCCGGCTCTGTTTTCTTCTTGGGTTGGCAAGATGCACAAATAATGACTAAAAGTACAGTTAGTAATGAGATTCCGCTTTTCATGGTATTTTTCATTTTATAATGACACTGCAAAGAAAGCACAAAATCTTGATAAATCATCTTTTTTTTGCAGATTGGTTAGTATTTATCCTTAATTGGTTCATAATTATTGAATTTTCTATTCGTTTTTTCTCATCTTTGTAGCACGAACTTTAAAATTGATATTATATGAAACTAAAACATCTTATTCTTTTCTGTATTATTTGTTGTTCCCTGTCTGTATTTGGGCAAAAGGCCGGTCAGCAACCAAAGACAAGTGGCAATCCTGTATTTCCGGGCTGGTATGCCGATCCGGAAGGAATTGTGTTTGGAGATGAATACTGGATTTACCCTACGTATTCGGCGCCTTATGACGAACAAACCTTCATGGATGCTTTCTCGTCTAAAGACTTGGTGAACTGGACAAAACACCCGAAAGTGTTGTCGAAAGAGAATATAAGTTGGTTTAGACGTGCTTTATGGGCACCTGCTGTGATTCATGCGAATGACAAATATTATATATTCTTCGGTGCGAATGATATTCAAAGTAATAACGAGCTGGGAGGTATCGGTGTGGCTGTAGCCGACAATCCTGCCGGACCATTTAAGGATGCACTGGGCAAACCTCTGATTGATAAATTTGTAAATGGTGCACAGCCGATCGATCAGTTTGTTTACAAAGATGATGACGGACAGTATTATATGTATTATGGTGGCTGGGGACATTGCAATATGGTGAAGCTGGCTCCGGACTTGTTGAGTATCGTACCGTTTGAGGATGGTACCATCTATAAGGAAGTAACTCCCGAAAAATATGTAGAGGGACCTTTCATGTTAAAACGTAACGGTAAATACTATTTTATGTGGTCGGAAGGCGGTTGGACCGGACCGGATTATTGCGTAGCCTATGCGATTGCCGACTCACCATTCGGACCTTTTAAAAGAGAAGCAAAAATCTTACAGCGAGATCCCAATATTGGAACGGGTGCCGGCCATCATTCTGTAGTGAAAGGTCCGGGAGCGGACGAATGGTACATCATTTATCATCGCCATCCATTAGGTGAAACGGATGGAAACGCTCGTGTGACCTGTATTGATCGCATGATTTTTGATAAAGACGGAAAAATAAAACCCATAAAGATGACTTTCGAGGGAGTAGAAGCCAGCCCATTGAAGTAAAATCTGAAAAGTTCAGCCCATCGGTAATTAATATTTTAATAAAGATGGGCTTTTTTTGATTTATTGTTTTATTTTTGTCCTTATAAATTCAATATATCACAATTGTCGATATAGCTACTGAAAACTAGCTCATATTCCTCTTTTGTAAATCCATAAAGGAGTAAGTGTATTCTTTATTTATTGTATTCATATATTCAACACAGAACTGCAAGTATTGCACTTTTGCCTCATTTACCATATTCATTTTTGTTAGAGACTGAATTGCATAACAAAGAGCTTCATCATTGATAGGATCAATATAAAATAAACTCTTACAAAGTGCAACAACTATTTTATACGCTTCTTTCTTGAAACAATTTTCGATTTCAATCAATAATATCGGTTCTAATTTCTGTTCAAGACTTCCTTTAAAAGAATCAAACTCCGGCATATCAATTGAACGAAGGAACTTGCCTCGAGACACGATTCTTAGTAGCTCTGTCTCATGCCCTCCCGTATTATTTGTCATTAAAAGTTTGACACAAGCAAGATAATCACAATAAAATTCATCAGTGTATTCAATCCTGAACAAACCTTTATCATGTATCAGTTCAACTCCATCAATTTCTTTTAATATCCCTCTTACATGATTAATAGTAACCCCACGTGAGTTTTTCACCTTATCTTCTGATTTACCGGGCCAGAACAATTCACTCAATCTCTGCGATGAAATACCTCCTTTATGACTATATTGAAGAATTGATAAGAACACCTGTTTCAATTTAGTACTAAACATATAGGTTATATCTTTATTTTGCCTGTCACGCACCATAAACTCTCCAAACAAATAAACACTATTGGCTTTGACTGGATTTTGTTCCAAGGTAGTGGGCTGCTTCACATTTACTGAATTTATAACGTTTTTTTTATCATTTTCTCCTTGTTTTTTATGAGAACGACGTTTAAGAAAAAAAATCAGAGCAAATACAATTGCTATAAACGATAATATAAGTAATGTTATCAATAGTTGATAAGTAAATTTTTTATCGCTGTTGTGAGGTTTGTATATACTCAATAATTCACTACTTATCGGAGGAAAAGCCAATGAATATATTTTGATGCCTGAAGATATATCATCATCATTAAACTCCTGTACCACTGCAAAAAGTTTATTGAGTTTATCACTATAATATAAATTAGCCTTAGTCTTTATTTTTTCTGAATGTATCGGTATAGAATCACCCAATATCTGGAAAGCTCCGTCCTTGAATGCGAAACGATATAGTTTGAGATAAGTATCAGAAAAATGTTCCGGATAGCAAAGTGTATAAAAGCATGAATCATCTTGGATAACCATTTCTCTTACAGGAACAACGTTTTCTTTATTCCATGGAATTTCCCATTGCTTAGAGATTGTATGATTACTCAAGTTAACCTTGTGTAAATCATAAAAATATTGACGTCCTACAATCTGTTCTCCCGATTCATTCCCCATACCGCCGTATATATAGAGAGAATTATTATCCTCACGATATCCCATGGATGAGAAATATCGGGGGGCTATCTGTTTCCCTTTCAAGGCTACCGCATCCTGCCTGTTTTTATTATAATTATACATATATAGCTCTTTACTATAGTATATATCTCCAAAACCTCCGAATATGAAATGTCGTTCATTTGTCTGATCATAGGCAGCACTATGATGGTGTAGCTGCATAGGCAAACTTTCATAACTCATTATAGACCACTCTTTGGTGTATAGATCAAGGGTTGCGATGGTTGGTTTACCTGCAACCTCTGCTTGAGCTTCATACACATAAAGTTTATTAGTCTTACCATCTAGGAAATTTGTTCCTAAAAAAATATCCATGGGACACTCATTCGTAAAAGTATCGTATCTCACATCACCCGAATACAAATTATACGTAATTAGGGTATCCTTATTAAATATATAGATATTGTCTGCAAGGGCATCAAAATTGTAGCCTGCTACACTAGAAGACGTAAACTTTCGCTTATAATCCCAATTATAAGATTCATTGATGAGCCATATCGGATTACTAACACGCCCGAATACTTTACCTTCAAGAGTGTGGACTTCCTCCCCCTCACTTTCCTTTAAAGGGAAATTATATTGCTGTTTATTATCAGAGACAGTTAGTCCCTTTATCGAAAAGGTTGGCACATCAATCATATAATCACTCTTTCCAAAATAAATATCTGGAGTCCATTTGGTAGGCAAGTTAAGATTATTAGCAAAAAACTGTTGCCGTTTGATGGTTAGACATAAAGAACCTTTGTGTGGCTCAAATTCTATTGAAATGGGAAACCAACGAGATACAACCAGCTCTTTAGTTTCAAATTTAGCGGCAATGAGACTGTTCTTGCCCTCTTCATTTAATTTGAACACAGAGAATGTGCCATCATTGTAATAAGATAAATTATAGATTTTGCTATTATCTTCGCTCTTGATCCTGACTATATAGCCTAAACGAGACGGTCGGGTTAATGACATATCAAAGCTTATAGTAAATTTGTCCGAAAACGGAATAGGTGTATCACCGAAAACACTATAAAATGTACGCTCATCAATAGGATAATCATTCCCTTTAAACTCCAGCCCTTGCCCATATAAAGCAGTTGATAGGAAGGACAGACTTATCATAGTATAATAAATTATCGGTTTCATATATTTTAATTTGTGTATTCAATCAAATAATTAAATACAAACTTACATAAAAAGTCCCACATATAATAGTTTTAATCCTTTTAATATTCTTTTTTTAAACATGTCTCTATACCTTTTCCAATTATCCGATGATTAGTCATCCTCCAAACGACCATAAAATATTCCCTGTAAAATGGCCGGGATTAATGCATTTTTCTGATTAATAACCGCATTTTAACCCATAATTTAACCGTCGTACTCTTTTTTTGCCAGAAATAACCAAACGAACCATGACGGATATAAAACCAAAAGATGAAAACGAATTATTAAGTCCAATAGATCTATGGCCTAAAACATGCTTGACTGTTCTAACCCTTGTAATACACACATAAATATTTAATTATGAATTATGGAAAACAAAAAAAAACATTTTGAATTGCGTATGAAACTAATGAAAAACTTACGAACGTTCACGCTCTTTATGCTACTGGGAACCATCGCGTTCGCAGTTAGTTCGTGTAGCGACGACGATGACTCTACAAAGTTCGACTACGGTACTGTAACAGGTATTGTTACTGATGAAAACAACACGCCAATTGGTGGTGTTGCAGTTACCATCTCTGATGTTGAGGGTTCTACAACAACCGGTGCTGACGGAAAATATTCTTTTCCCAATGTTCCTATGGATAAGCGTGCTATTACATTCACTAAAAAAGATTATCTGACTACCAGTGCAACAGTTTTGGCCGGCAAATTCGATGCTAATAAAATAGCCTCTATTAACATTCAAATGTTAAGTGCAGATGCTAAAGTGATGGGTACTGTCACTGACGCCAAAAATAACAATGCTCCTCTTGCAGGCGTAACTGTGAAACTAGGCTCATTGGCTACAACGACCGACAATGAAGGTAAATACTTATTCGAAAGCCTTATTGTCGACAATTATTCTATTACATTTAGCAAAACGAATTATGTAGCGGTTTCAAGGGATATTAAGAAAGATCAGTTCGCAGATAAGGTAGCCACTCTCGATATTCGTCTGGGTGGAGTAGAAGTATTACCGGGCTTAACGGCCGATGACTTGAAGGAAGCGGACAAATGGCTTTATAATGAATACAGGGGCGGACGAAATGGCGACAGTTATCCTCATTGGGACTGGTCAACAGACTATATGTGTACTTTGAGTTTCTGGGGTAATATGGAAGAACAGTCGGAGGGTACAACTTTAAGAATCAGAAATACTGGTAATGAACAAAAGAATCCGGCTAATTTGGACGCATTTGACTCTTATACTTATGGTAGCAAGAAAATCACGGAAGATAATAAGATACTGTCATTGAGAGTCCGCACCCACAATGCAGATGACAAGGCTCCGGCATATTTTGGAGTACAAGTAGTAGATCTTTCTGCAGCAGAACCTGTAGCTGTAAAAGTAGGAGAAACCCAGACCTGTGGTACATCCGATTATACTGATTATACTTTTGACTTGAGTGATTATGTTGGAAAAGAAGTCATTATAGCTATCGGAATCTATCGTACCGCAACAGGCGATTATTGGAAGCAGTTGGTTCTCCGTGCTATTCGTTTTGCTCCTACAAAAGTAGAAGGATGGAACTGGTTGCCGGGCACTTCTATCAGTGGTTTGGAAGAGTGGAAATTAACTCATGAAATGGTCCGCTCAACAATGGTTCAAACAGCCAAATCATTCACCGGAATAAGCCCAATTAGAGGTGGTAGAGACGATTATTATGGGGCATATCGTGCATGGCGAGATGTGAATCATATAGCCTATGGCTGGACATTTATGCCGACAGTAAAAGACCCCGAAGTATTCCCAAGTGAAGGCTATCTGATAAAAACGACGGGTAACGGAGCTGCTAATATCAATAAACCTGAGGCCTATTTCTATGCCAAATTTGCAATTGCCGATGGAAATAACAAACTAACATTGAGAACCCGTACTTTTGGTGGTCAATGGACATTCTTCAAGCTTACTGTCGTTAAAGAAGACGGAACATTCACTCACTTAGCACCCACATCCAATACGGCTCGGGAAGCAGCAGCTGCCGAAGGCGGTTGTTGGAAATTCAAACATGATGCCGGAAATCCTGACAATCCGAATTCCTATGCTAAGTTCGAATACGACTTATCTCAATTCAACGGCAATAATGTAGTATTGGCTATAGGTGTGTATAATGGAGAAAAGAGCAGCGATGAGAATAAGCTGGTATTCCATAGTGTCGAATTAAATTAATAAGATGAATCTGTTCCTACTCGAATCTTTTACCTGTCAACCTTTTTAATTAGGTTAAAGATTCGGGTGGAAACCGATTTAGAGTGAATAAAAACATAACTAAATTTTAATAATTATCATTATGATGAAAACACAACGTGCAAAAAGAATGCAGCACCTGTACACTTGCATTCTGATGGTGTTTCTTCTGATTTTGAGTTCCTCATCTTGGGCACAAAAGAAAACCATTCAAGGTATTGTTACAGATGAAACCAATGAGCCTGTAATTGGAGCCAATGTTGTAATAAAGAATACAAGCATAGGTACGATAACCGGTATAGATGGTCAATATCGTATTGAAGCTCCGGCGAATGCTACTTTAGTATTCACTTTTGTAGGCTATAACCCGATAGAAGAAAAAGTAAATGGCCGTACACAAATCAATGTTTCTATGAAATCCAACGACATTACTCTCAGCGATGTAGTGGTTGTGGGATATGGTGTACAGAAGAAAGTGAGCCTTACCGGTTCGATAGCAGGAGTGAGAAGTACGGAATTGCTAAAAACTAAAAACGAGAATCCCCAGAATATGCTTACCGGTAAAATATCCGGAGTACGTGTATGGCAGAAAAGTGCCGAACCAGGTTCTTATAGCAACAACTTCGATATTCGTGGATATGACGCTCCATTGGTTATCATTGATGGTGTTCCCCGTGATGTGCAAGACTTCCAGCGTTTGAACGCTAATGATATTGATGATATTTCTGTATTGAAAGATGCTTCGGCTGCTATCTACGGTGTACGTTCTGCCAATGGCGTAGTACTGGTAACCACCAAAAAAGGATCAAAAGAGGGGAAAACCAAAGTTTCATACAATGGTTCGTTTACTATACAACAGCCATCCGATATGCCTAAACTGGCCGATCCTTATGGAACAATGACTCTGTATAATGAAAAGGCGATGAATAAAGTAGATGGCGGAAATATTATATACGGTGAAGATCAGTTCGAAGCTTTCCGTAATGGCACTCGTCGTGCTACTGATTGGAATTCATTAATATTTTCAGATCATTCTCCGCAGACTCAACACGATATAAGTATTTCAGGAGGAAATGACAGAACTCAATACTATATAGGTATGGGTTACTTCTATCAGGAAGGATTCTTTAAATCAGGAGATTTGAATTATGAAAAATATAATATTCGTTCTAACATCTCGACAAGAATTCTCAAAGGATTGACTTTTGAACTCAATCTTAGTGCTTTCCTTGATGAACGAAATTCTCCTTACTACAGTTCTGTCGACATTATTCGCAACTATTGGTCGCAGGGTGTATTGTATCCGGCATATGCCGATCCGGAAAATACAATGCTGAATTACAAAGGATTGGAGTTGGAAAATAATACGGTTGCCTTTATGACTTCCGACGTGTCGGGATACAAAAAGAACAAACAGAAAAACATCCAATCTTCAGCATCACTCAATTATGATTTTGGAACGATAACCCCTGTTTTAAAAGGTTTGTCGGCAAAAGCATTGTTCAGTTACGATTACCGATTGGACAATAATGAAAGTTATCGTAAGGAATATTATCAATATGCTTATGATGATTTGACCGATACCTATGCTCAAAAATTGTACAACAACAGTTCTCCGAGCAACCTCCTCCGAAAAATGTACGACAAACAGCAGACGCTGGCTCAGTTGATATTGAATTATAATCGCACATTTGGAGAGCATTCCATAAGCGGATTAGTCGGCTGGGAGACTCAAAAACGTCAGGGAGATAATTTCTATGCTCAACGTAATCTTGCTTTCAGTGTTCCATATCTTTTTGTAGGCGAAGATACCGCCCAACAAGGTGGAATGTATTCGGGTAACTCTGATTTGTACGAAGAAGCCAATTCCGCTCTGATAGGCAGGGTGAATTATGCGTACGGAAGCCGTTATCTGTTAGAAGCTCAATTCCGTTACGACGGATCATCCAAATTTGCAAAAGGACATAAATGGGGATTCTTCCCGTCCGTATCTGCCGGATGGCGTATCTCTGAAGAGCCGTTCTTCAAATCAATATCCGCCCTTTCTTTTGTAAATCAATTAAAACTGCGCGCCAGCTACGGTGTGTTGGGAGATGATTTAAGTAATGGTTGGAACTATGAATGGGCACAAGGATATAATTATCCTGCTACCAGCGGAAATGCAGAAAAAGGGTATTATAACCAATATGCTCCCGGTTTCGTTTTCGGTGATAAATTCGTTTATGCCGCCTCACCCAAACCTCTTCCCAATGAAGGTATCTCATGGTACGAATCAAGAACATTCGACATTGGTGTAGACTTTGAGGGATGGGATGGTTTATTCGGTTTTGTAATCGACTATTTCGACCGCCGCCGCAAAAACATGTTTGCCCGTAGCAGCGGTGATTTACCAACAGTTGTAGGTGCTGAAGCTCCATTGGAGAACGTTAACAGTGACCGCCAGTTTGGTATAGATCTGGAGCTTACACACCGGAATAAAATAGGAGATCTTTCTTATAAGGTAAAAGCAATAGGTACCATTACTCGTAGAAAACACATGACTGCAGTCGATAAAGGTCCTTGGTCCAGTTCTTATGACAGATGGCGCAACGATAATTTAAATAATCGTTACCAAGGCGTGCAATTTGGCTATAATGCAGCAGGACGTTACACCGATTGGAATGATATCTGGTCATACCCTATTTATAAAGACAGAGATATACTTCCCGGAGATTACAAGTATGTGGACTGGAATGGAGATGGTGAAATCAATGGACAAGACGAGCATCCTTTTGCATTCGATCAGACACCTTGGTTAAATTACAGTTTGAACTTGGATTTCAACTATAAGAATTTCGATTTGAATATCTTATTCCAAGGCTCCGCTCTCGGTTCTATGGAATATAAAGAACCTTTGTATAATATATGGGGTGAAAATGGCGGAGGTGCTTTAGAGCAATTCCTCGATCGTTGGCATCCGACAGACCCAACGGCTGATCCCTACGATCCGAAGACTCAATGGGTTAGCGGTCACTATGGCTATACAGGTCATTACCCCAGAGGAAACTCCGAATTCAATCGTGTCAGCACAGCTTATTTGCGTCTGAAGAGTGTAGAAATTGGCTATACCCTACCTAAAATAAAGGCTCTATCGACCATGAATCTACGTATATTCGCCAATGCTTACAATCTGTTTACCATCACAGGTGTAAAATTTGTCGATCCGGAACATCCTGACGACGATCTGGGTAGAATGTATCCGTTGAACAAAACCTATACAGTAGGGATGTCTCTTTCTTTCTAAAGTTTGGGATAAAAAATAATTTAAAAATTATCTATATGAAAAAGATATTTATATTATCATTGTTTAGTATCTTGTTATTTAGTGGTTGCAATGATCTGGATATTGCCCCTAAAAATCTCATTACTGATAAGGACTTAATAGGAAGTGAATCGGGAATGGATATTTATATGGCACGAATGTACAGTAATATGCCTTTTGAGGATTTCAAATATATGGCAAAATGGGGATTTGATTTCAACTCCTGGTTAGGTGCGTTCGGTATTGAAGGCACAGGTGAAGCTGTTGGCAGAGATGACGTCTGCAAAACTTTCACTGGTGAAGACACTCAATATTGGGGAAAATCGTTTCCTTTGTTGCGCGATGCCAACTTTCTAATTGAAAACCTGCCAAAATACGAAGGCAATTTTGCCGGTACTACTTATAATCACTATATGGGTGAAGCTTATTTTGTTAGGGCTTTTGTGTTTTACACGATGGCAAAGCGCTATGGTGGCGTGCCCCTGGTTACAAAAGTAATACAATATCCGGCTGACGAAAGTACACTGGAAGTTCCTCGTTCATCAGAGGAAGCAACATGGGACCAAGTGTTATCAGACTTTGACACAGCCATTTCATTATTGAGTAACAAACCGTTAAAAGATGGCTATTCAAGTAAATACATCGCATTAGCATTCAAATCCGAAGCGATGCTATATGCAGGGTCCGTTGCTAAATATAATGAGAAAGTTCAGGGACGTCTTACAGGACTAGGACGCAAAACCGGTGTGCGTGTCATCGGATTTGATGAGAGTCGATGGGAAAATGCATCCAAGAAATATTTCACAGAAGCTTATAAATCAGCACGTGAAGTGATGATAAATGGTGGTTACGATCTTTATAAGAAAAAATGGGCGGCAAACGATAAAGAAGCTCAATATCAGAATATGGTAGATATGTTTAGCGACCTGACTAGTCCTGAAAATATATATGTAAGAAAATACATCTACCCTACCATCACACACGGATATGACGCTTACAGTGCTCCATTAATTTTCCGTGCTCCACTGTCATCAGAAACGTGCCCGACTCTTGATTTTGTAGAATTGTTTGATGGCTTCGATCATTATGCCGACGGAACAATGAAAGTGACTGATGGTGCTTCCAACACCGATGGCAACTATCTGATGTTTGACACACCGATGGACTTCTTTAAAAATGCGGAACCTCGCTTACGTGCTTATGTAATCTTCCCCGGTGACATGTTTAAAGGTAGAGAAATTGAAATCAGAGCGGGAATATATACCGGAAATACCCCTATCAAGCCTTTTTTCAATGATTACTCTTTTGCCAATGCTGATACTCACTACCAAGACTTAAATGCATATACCAGTAATCCCAAGACACTATATCTCAGTCCTAAGATGGAAAATCAGGAAGTAGTAAAATATAACGGCAAAGATATGACGGCAGGCGGAGAAAATGGTCCGTTCTATGACCAGGGAGAAGCTGCATTGACCGGATTCTATGGACGTAAATGGTTAAATCCTGATCCATCGTTCGCGGCAGGCGAAGGAAAATCAGCTCAGCCTTTTATATTGATGCGTTATGCCGAAGTTCTACTCAATGCAGCTGAAGCAGCCATAGAATTATCTATGGCCGGAGTAACCTCTCCCGACGGAGAAGATCTTCTCCAACTGGCAACTAAAGCGGTAAATGATATCCGTGAACGTGCAGGAGCTACTCTGTTGACGAGTAAACTCACAGCTACAGACGGAGGACGTGACATCGTACGAAAAGAACGTCGTAAAGAATTAGCCTTTGAACATAAGACTAAATGGGATTTGCGCCGTTGGCGTGTACAGCATTACGAAAACAGAGAGGGATTCTGGGGTGAAACAAGAGATAAAGGTAAGTTTAGCAATAATTCCCAATACCGTTTCCGTGGACTATATCCTTTCTTCTCAACCCAAGCTGGTAAGTATTTCTTTGACGCTCGTTTTCAGTGGGCTTCAAACAGAACGGCCAGCTACAGTACTATCGACTACTACTTCGGGATACCGGGTGACCAAGTGACTAAGAGTCCGGTGATTGATCAGCAGCCTAATCGATAAAAAGATAAGTGATATAAAAAACTAATTAAGAAACATAGAATATGAAAAAGATAACATTTTGTACTTTATTGTGTGCACTGGTTACTTTCGGTTCCTGCGATATGTTCAAAGTTGATAATTACGACGAACCGGGAGAGACACTGCAAGGTGAAGTGATCGACGTAGCTACAGGAGAAAGAATACTTACCGACCAAGGTAGTGAAGGTATTCGCGTACGCTTGACCGAACTTAGTTGGGGAGATAACGTTCAGCACAACCCTGATTTTTATTGTATGCCCGATGGCACATTCCAGAATACAAAATTATTCAAAGGTACATACAACATCCGTATTGATGGTCCATTCATACCCTTAGTACGGGAAGATGAATATGGAGTGCCTTTAGCAGATGAAACGATAGAGAAAGAAATATCAGGCGTAACAAAAGTCCGTTTTGAAGTAGAACCTTTCTTGAAAATAGTATTCGTAGGAGAGCCGACAATCAGCAATGGTAAAATAACAGCCAAAGTCAAAGTAACGAGAGGGGTCAGCAAGGAAATTTTCAAAGAAAAGATAGAACCTCTAGGGAAATACAACGACAACTTCGTGAATATGACTGATATACAACTATTTGTAAGTTATTCTTCAACTGTGGGATATAGAGCAAGAGACGATCGCTGGTCTAACAAGATAGAGTACACTGGAACAGACTTTGAACCTCTTTTTGGAACAGAAGTTACCATTAAATCCAATGGTACAATACCGTCAGGCCGGACAGTATTTATACGAGCAGCTGCCCGTATAAACTATGAAACGGAAAGTACCCGTCGATGGAACTACAGTGAACCAATGGAAGTATTGATTCCGTAATTATTGGCGTAGCATTTAGATTAAAACAATCCTATTTTGAAAAGAGGTTATCTTCTTATCCTTACGGGGATAACCTCTTTCATAAATTTCAAGTAAAAAAAATAGTTATGAATAAAAATAAAACAATAATCGTTTTCAGTTGGATGTTGATGGCTATGTTATTCGGGTGTTCCGACTCTGATGCCAATGACAACAACAATTCTGATGATCTAGGATTCACATACAACGATGTAATTACAGCTTACGACTCATTTAATGAGTACTTATTCCAAGATTCCCGCAAAGTCTATTGCAGAGATGCAGGAAGCGGGAGCGCTGAAATTGCTGTGGGTTGGACACAAGCCACGATGTTTGATATGATAATGAATGCCTACAAACTCACAGGTGATAATAAATATATGGATCTGATGAAAAAACACTTCGAAGGATGTTCTAATGAGTTCACATTCGATTGGTATGATTACTCCCACTGGGATTTGTATGACGATATGATGTGGTGGGTCGGTTCATTGGCACGTGCATACTTGTTGACTAAAGATAATAAATACCTAAAAATATCAGAAGATGGTTTCTATAGAGTATGGAATGGAAAACCGATGGCTGATGGAGGAGATCCACTAGATAAAGGTTCGTTCGACCCGAATAGCGGTGGTATGTACTGGGACTGGAAATACGGTCGTACAGGAAAAATGGCATGTATTAATTATCCGACCATCATAGCTGCAATGGAGCTATACAAGGCTACAAACAATTCCGAGTATCTGACAAAAGCAAAAACCGTTTACAAATGGGCTTCGGAAAATTTATTCAATCCGGTAACAGGCGCGGTGGCAGACTCTAAACATGATGGAAATGCTGATGCTGCTTGGACAATGCTTATTTATAACCAAGCTACATGTATGGGTGCTGCAGCAATGCTTTATCTTGAGACAAAGGACCAAACTTATCTGGATCATGCAAAAGCTGCGATGGATTATATTGTAGCAAAGAAGTCAACAGCCAACAAAGTTTTAAGACCGGAAGGTAATCCATCTCAAGAAGAATTAGGAGACGAAATGGGTATTTACAATGCCATTTTAGCCCAATACATACCTATCCTGATTAATGATTGTGGACAAACCCAATACACCGAATACATAGAACGCAGTATCAATCTGGGCTGGAAAAACCGCGATAAGGAACGTAATCTGACTAATAAATTCCTCGAAAAAGTTCCATTATCAACAATGCCCCTGTCTGCTTATACAGCTTCTGGTATTCCCGCTCTGATGCTGACTTTTCCGAATGTAAAAGACCGGAAATAAAAAAGCACTGATTATAAATCCCTGCATAAAGGGAAATCAATAGGTTCATTATAATAATCATTTGTGCCTTTGTTGAGTGTTTCATTGAAAGGTACAAATGATTTTCTAGTTTGAAGCAAAGGAAGTCATTAGGGGAAATTATTCTTCAATACCCCTTTATTAATCCTATATTTTTATTGCAGAAAAGCGTTTTGGTCTGTATTTGTTCTTTATTGAATAAATATTATTGTTTTTTTTCAGCTATTTCTGCAATCTTTGTAACAGGAAAAATACTATAAACTTATAAACTATCATGAAAGGCAAAATTCTTTTGGCTCTGACGCTGCTAATGGGAGCATCAACTACTATATGGGCAGTCGGCAATTTAGGAAAAGCAAACCAGAAGAAGCACGCATATACTAACGAAGATGTATGGGCAGCTTACGAAGGATTTAACAATACCCTACTAGACTCTAATAAATATATTTATAAAACAAATTCCTCCTATCCAAGCGCCGTTGACCGCGGTAATGGAGCGGCGGCTATTTGGTGTCAGCCTATTTATTGGGACATGGCGATGAATGCCTATAAACTGGCAAAGGCACAGAAAGACAAAAAAAAGACTCGTGAGTATAAAACTCTTTGCGAGAAAATTTTCGCAGGAAACAAAGCACAATATTGCCAGTTTGATTTTGATGATAACAACGAAAACACCGGCTGGTTCATCTACGATGACATCATGTGGTGGACTATCAGTCTGGCGCGCGCATACGAGCTTTTTGGAGTGGATGAATACCTGAAACTCTCGGAGGCCAGTTTCAAACGTGTGTGGTATGGCTCGGAAAAGGTGGGTGATACCGGTTCGTATGACAAAGAAAACGGAGGTATGTTCTGGCAATGGCAACCCATTCGGAATCCGAAACCGAATAAATTCGGTGATGGAAAGATGGCATGTATCAACTTCCCGACAGTGGTAGCGGCATTGACGCTCTACAATAATGTGCCTGAAAATAGAAAAGAATCGACCGACAAACGTCCGTCTTATCAGACGAAGGCTCAATATCTTGCCAAAGGCAAAGAAATCTACGAATGGGGAGTGGAAAATCTGCTGGATAAAGAAACGGGAAAGATAGCTGATAGCCGTCATGGAAATGGCAATCCCGCGTGGAAGTCACATGTCTACAATCAGGCAACCTTTATCGGTGCATCCATACTGCTTTATAAGGCGACCGGAGAGAAACGTTATCTGGACAATGCAATTTTGGCAGCAGACTATACAGTGAAAGATATGTCTGCGGAACATAAAGTGCTACCTTTCGAAGGTGGTATTGAACAGGGTATCTATACTGCTATCTTTGCAGAATACATGGCATGGTTAGTATATGATTGCGGACAAACCCAATATCTTCCGTTCCTGAAACGTACCATCAAAACAGGTTGGGCAAACAGAGATGAGACGCGGAATGTGTGTGGAGGCGAATATCATAAGAAGTTGCCGGCAGGTGCGGAAATCGACAGTTATTCAGCTTCCGGTATACCGGCATTGATGCTTTTATTTCCGCCTAAGAAGTAAATAGAAAACGACACAGAACCACGTGAAAATGAATAATAAACAACTACTGATTATATTCAGCCTTTTATTAACCGGTAATAATGTTTCCTTTGCTCAAACGACTAACGGCAAGGAAGCAAAAACAACTTTTCAAACAGCCGAACCCTGGAAACCGGAAACAGATGTGCGTGCCGATGCCACGATGGTATATGGTACACTTGATAAAAAGGGTGTTTCTTTTGAACAACGTGTCCAGTCGTGGAGAGACAAGGGATATCAGACACAATTTATGACCGGAGTGGCATGGGGAGACTATAAAGACTATTTTCTCGGCAAATGGGATGGAATAGACGGTCACCTGAAAGAAGGTCAACGGGATCGTAACGGAAACGAGATAGCCCACGGACACTTGATACCCTACATTGTGCCTACCGAAAGTTTTATCCGTTATATGCAGGAAACGCAGATAAAGCGGGTGATTGATGCCGGAATTACTTCTATCTATTTGGAGGAACCTGAATTCTGGATGCGTGGCGGATATAGCGAAGCCTTCAAGTCAGAATGGCAGAAATATTATAATTTCCCCTGGAGACCTCAACATGAATCTCCCGAGAACACCTACCTTTCCAATAAGTTGAAATATCACCTCTACTATTATGCACTGGATAAGATATTTACTTATGCCAAAGAATACGGTAAATTGAAAGGGCTGGATGTGAAATGTTATGTGCCTACTCATTCTTTGATTAACTACACTTCCTGGCAAATTGTAAGCCCGGAAGCCAGTCTGGCTTCATTGGATTGTGTAGACGGCTACATAGCACAGGTATGGACGGGTACTGCCCGTGAACCGAACTTCTATAACGGTGTAAAGAAAGAGCGTGTATTTGAGAATGCCTTTCTCGAATATGGCTGCATGAAATCCATGACCGATCCTTTGAATCGCAAAATGTATTTCCTGACCGATCCGATTGAAGACCGTGCCAAAGACTGGCTGGATTATAAGATAAATTATCAGGCCACTTTTGCCGCACAGCTAATGTACCCGATGGTAGATACTTATGAAGTGATGCCATGGCCGGACCGTATTTATCAGGGATTATACCGGATAGCCGGAACCGATCAGAAAGAACGCATTCCACGCTCATACTCCACGCAAATGCAGGTGATGATTAATACATTGAATGACATTCGCACCTCTGACAAGCAGATCAACGGTACACACGGCATTGGGGTATTAATGGCAAATTCGTTGATGTTCCAGCGTTTTCCGGATCATAACGGATATGACGATCCGCAATTCTCCAGCTTCTATGGCCAAACTTTGCCATTATTAAAAAGAGGAATCCCGGTGGAACTGGTACACATGGAGAATACTCCGTTCCAAGAAACTTTCAAAGGACTTCAGGTACTCGTAATGTCCTACTCGAACATGAAACCGATGAAGCCGGAATACCATAACTATCTGGCAGACTGGGTTAAAAAGGGAGGTACACTGGTGTATTGCGGAGAAGATGTCGATCCCTATCAAACCGTTTTGGAATGGTGGAATACAGAAGGAAACGCCTACAAAGCCCCTTCGGAACATTTGTTTGAGACAATGGGCTTGTCCCGCACTCCCGGCGATGGAACATTTCGTTCCGGCAAAGGTACCGTGATTGTCATACGCGAAGATCCGAAACATTTTGTATTGAAGAACGGCAACGACCGCAAATACTTTGAAACGATTGCATCCGCTTATTTGAACCAAACAGGTCGAAAGATAGAAATCAAAAACAATTTTGTGGTAGAACGGGGACCTTATACAATCGCGGCAGTAATGGATGAGAGCTCTTTTAAAGAGCCTTTGAAACTGTCGGGACTGTATATCGATTTATTCGACAAAGACCTGCCGGTACTAACCATGAAACAGATTAATCCCGGTGAACAGGGATATTTGTATGACTTGAGTAAAGTGTCGGGCAAAGTCAAAGCAAAGGTACTTTGCGGAGCTTCCCGCATTTATGATGAGAAAGTAGGGAAGCAGAGTTACTCGTTCGTAGCTAAGAGCCCGTTACATACGACGAATGTATCCAGAATCCTCTTGCCGCGCAAGCCCGGGAAAGTCTTGGTAAACGGAAAGACGGAACAGCCGCAATGGGATGAATCTTCAAAAACTCTTTTATTGAGTTTCGAGAACGATCCTGCCGGAGTGAATGTATCCATAGAATGGTAAAATAGATTAAATAAAACAGGTGATTTAAATTATGAAACAACAACTGATGATGCTGTTGCTGGGAACAGCTTCTGTACTTTGTAGCTGTGAGACCCAGATAGAGCAGCACGAAAAAAATGAATTACGTGCTCCGGCCTATCCGCTGGTGACGATTGACCCTTATACCAGTGCATGGTCCACTACTGACAATCTGTATGATGGTTCCGTAAAACATTGGACAGGTAAGGATTTCCCTTTGCTTGGAGTGGCGAAAGTAGACGGACAAACTTACCGTTTCATGGGAACGGAAGAACTGGAACTACGTCCTTTGGTAAAGACATCCGAACAAGGTAGCTGGATAGGAAAGTATACCACTCAACAGCCTGCTGACGGATGGCAGAATGCCGGATTTAATGATAAAGCATGGAAAGAAGGCGAAGCTGCTTTCGGAACCATGGAGAATGAACATACAGCCAAGACCCAATGGGGTGAAGAATTTATCTGGGTACGCCGGGTAGCTGATATTCAGGAAGACTTGACAGGAAAGAATGTATATCTGGAATTCTCTCACGATGATGATGCTATCATCTATATCAACGGCATCAAAGTGGTAGATACTGGTAATGCTTGTAAAAAGAACGAGAGAGTGAAACTGCCCGAAGAAGTGGTAGCTTCTTTGAAACCGGGTGAGAATCTGATTGCCGGCTATTGCCGTAACCGTGTAGGAAACGGATTACTGGATTTCGGATTATTGGTAGAACTGGACGGTTACCGTTCTTTCCATCAAACAGCACAACAAATATCTGTAGACGTACAGCCTATGCAGACTTATTATACCTTTACTTGCGGTCCGGTAGATTTGAAACTGACATTTACCGCTCCTATGTTTATGGATAATCTGGATTTGCTGTCACGTCCGGTCAATTATATTTCTTATGAAGTAGCTTCCAATGACGGCAAGAAACATCAGGTTGAATTGTATTTCGAAGTATCTCCGCAATGGGCAATCGACCAACCTCACCAGGAATCTGTAGCCGACAGCTTTACTGATGGTGACTTGTTATTCCTTCGTACCGGAAGCCGTAATCAGGAAATCCTGAAGAAGAAAGGTGATGATGTACGTATCGATTGGGGACATTTCTACCTGGCTGCTGAAAAAGAAAACAGCACATCTGCAATCGGTGACGGCAGAGAACTGCGTAAAAACTTTGTAGCAAATAAACTGGAAGCTCCTACCACGAATGGTTATGATAAATTGGCTTTGGTACGCTCATTAGGCGAAACACAAAAAGCGGATGGTCATCTATTGATCGGATACGATGATATTTATTCTATCCAATACTTTGGCGATAACCTGCGTCCTTACTGGAACCGTCAGGGCAATGAAACGATTGTATCCCAATTCCAGAAAGCAGAGAAAGAATATAAGACACAGATGAAGAACTGTGCCGCTTTCGACAAGAAAATGATGGAAGAAGCGATTGCAGCCGGTGGACGTAAATATGCCGAACTTTGTGCATTGGCTTATCGTCAGGCATTGGCTGCTCATAAATTGGTAGAAGCTCCGAACGGTGACCTGGTATTCCTTTCTAAAGAAAACTTCAGTAATGGTTCTATCGGAACAGTCGACCTGACTTATCCGGGAGCTCCGCTGCTTTTGTACTATAACCCGGAACTGGTGAAAGCTACCATGAACCATATTTTCTATTATAGCGAAAGCGGAAAATGGGAGAAACCGTTTGCGGCACATGATGTAGGTACTTATCCATTAGCTAACGGCCAGACTTATGGCGGTGATATGCCGGTAGAAGAATCGGGTAATATGGTAGTGTTGGCTGCTGCTATTGCAAAGGTGGAAGGCAATGCAGAATATGCACAGAAACATTGGGAAACACTGACTACTTGGACGGATTATCTGGCAGAGCACGGACTTGATCCGGCCAACCAACTTTGTACCGATGACTTTGCAGGTCACTTCGCACACAATGCCAACCTTTCTATCAAAGCGATCATGGGTGTTGCTTCATATGGCTATCTGGCAGATATGCTGGGCAAGAAAGAAGTAGCCGAGAAATACACACAGAAAGCAAAAGATATGGCTGCCGAATGGGTGAAAATGGCGGATGATGGCGACCACTACCGTCTGACATTTGACAAACCGGGAACATGGAGCCAGAAGTATAACTTAGTGTGGGATAAACTGTTGAATCTGCAAATCTTCCCTAAAAATGTTGCAGAAACGGAAATAGCTTACTATCTTTCGAAGCAAAATAAATATGGTCTTCCATTGGATAACCGTGAAACATACACCAAAACCGACTGGATCATGTGGACAGCTACATTGGCTGACGACAAAGCTACCTTTGAGAAATTTATTGAACCGGTATATCTGTTTATGAACGTGACACCTAACCGTGTTCCGATGTCCGACTGGGTATTTACAGATGAACCGAATCAGAGAGGCTTCCAGGCACGTTCCGTTGTAGGTGGATATTTTATCAAGATGCTTGAAGGAAAACTGATTAAATAAAACAAGAATACCATGAAGAAACTAGCTCTATTCGCTTTTACGTTACTTAGTGCATGGAGTATGACTGCAAAAACAATTACCGGCCCAGTGGACTATGTTAGTCCGCTGGTTGGTACGCAGTCAAAGCACGCACTATCTACCGGAAATACTTACCCCGCCATTGCGTTACCCTGGGGAATGAACTTTTGGGTTCCGCAGACTGGTAAAATGGGCGATGGATGGGCCTATACGTATGACGCTGACAAGATCAGGGGATTCAAACAAACCCATCAGCCAAGTCCCTGGATCAATGATTACGGTCAATTTGCTATCATGCCGGTCACCGGTGAAGCAGTATTCAATCAGGACCAGCGTGCCAGTTGGTTCTCTCACAAAGCTGAAACGGTTACCCCTTATTACTATAAGGTATATCTTGCCGATCATGATGTAGTGACGGAGATTGCTCCGACAGAGAGAGCCGCCGCTTTCCGTTTCACTTTTCCCGAAAACGACCACTCTTATGTAGTGGTAGACGCCTTCGATAAAGGCTCGTTTGTGAAAGTGATCCCTTCGGAGAACAAGATTATCGGCTATACTACTAAAAACAGCGGTGGTGTTCCTGCCAACTTTAAAAACTACTTTGTATTGGTATTCGACAAACCGTTTACTTATACGGCTGCCGTAGCCAGTGGTGTGATTGACACCAACAAACTGGAAGCGACAGACAATCATGCCGGTGCACTGATCGGTTTCAAAACCCGCAAGGGCGAACAGGTAAATGTGCGTGTAGCTTCTTCTTTCATCAGCCCCGAACAGGCTGAACTGAACCTGAAAGAGCTGGGTACGGACAACATTGAACAGATTGCAGCGAAAGGCCGTAAGGTATGGAACGACGTTCTGGGACGTATCGAAGTGAAAGACGATGATATCGACCATTTGCGTACATTCTACTCCTGCTTGTATCGTTCGGTATTGTTCCCCAGAAGCTTCTATGAAATAGATGCCAAAGGAGACGTTATGCACTACAGCCCTTATAACGGTGAAGTACTTCCGGGCTATATGTTTACCGACACCGGTTTCTGGGATACATTCCGTTGTCTTTTCCCATTCCTCAACCTGATGTATCCATCCATGAATACAAAGATGCAGGAAGGATTGGTGAACACCTACAAGGAAAGCGGATTCCTGCCGGAATGGGCGAGCCCCGGTCATAGAGGTTGTATGGTTGGAAACAACTCTGCTTCCATAGTTGCCGACGCTTACCTGAAAGGATTGAAAGGATACGATATTGAGACGTTGTGGGAAGCCGTGAAACACGGAGCGAATGCTGTGCATCCGAAAGTGGGTTCTACCGGACGCCTGGGATATGAATATTATAACAAGTTGGGCTACGTACCTTATAATGTAGGTATTAACGAGAATGCAGCCCGCACACTGGAGTATGCTTATGATGACTGGTGTATCTACCAACTCGGCAAAGCCTTGAAGAAACCGAAAAAAGAGATTGAAATCTTCGCAAAGAGAGCGATGAACTATAAGAATCTGTATGACCCCGAACACAAACTGATGCGTGGCAAGAATGAAGACGGCACCTTCCAGTCTCCGTTCAACCCGTTGAAATGGGGAGATGCTTTCACAGAAGGTAACAGCTGGCATTACACCTGGTCGGTATTCCACGATCCTCAAGGTCTGATCGACCTGATGGGTGGTAAAGACGGCTTCAACCAGATGATGGATTCCGTATTTATTCTGCCTCCGATATTCGATGAGAGCTATTACAGAGCCGTTATCCATGAAATCCGTGAAATGCAGATCATGAACATGGGCAACTATGCACATGGCAACCAGCCGATCCAGCATATGCTTTATATGTACAACTATTCCGGCCAACCCTGGAAAGCGCAGCACTGGATTCGTGAAGTGATGGACAAACTTTATACCCCTGCTCCCGACGGTTATTGCGGTGATGAGGACAACGGCCAGACTTCTGCCTGGTATGTATTCTCGGCAATGGGCTTCTATCCGGTATGCCCCGGTACGGATGAGTATGTCCTAGGTACTCCTTACTTCAAAGAGATGAAACTGCATCTGGAAAACGGAAAGACAGTAACCATCTCCGCCCCGAATAACGGAGACGACAAGCGTTACATTTCATCAATGACACTGAACGGCAAGGAACATACCAAAAACTACCTGACCCATCAGGATCTGATGAATGGCGCCACCATTTCTTTCAAGATGGATGCCAAACCCAATCAGCAACGTGGTACGAAAGAAAGCGATTTCCCTTACTCTTTCTCTAATGAATTCAAAAAGAAGAAGTAATCATGAAAAAACAAATCAAATATATCAGTGCAGGTATGCTGGCGGGTATGCTTCTCTGCGGTGGCCAGCTGCAAGCTTCCAACCGTATGACGGAAATGCATGTATGTCTGGCAGATGCCATTCAGAAAGATAACCGCCCGGAAATATCCAACCGCCTGTTCCGTTCGAATGCAGTGGAAAAGGAGATTCTCCGTGTACAGAAGCTTCTGAAGAATGCGAAGCTGGCATGGATGTTTACCAACTGTTTCCCGAATACCCTGGACACTACCGTACATTTCCGTAAGGGAAGCGATGGCAAACCGGATACATTCGTATACACGGGAGATATTCATGCCATGTGGCTGCGCGACTCCGGTGCGCAGGTATGGCCTTATGTGCAACTGGCTAATTCGGACCCCGAACTGAAAGAAATGCTGGCAGGAGTGATCCTCCGCCAGTTCAAATGTATCAATATCGACCCGTATGCAAATGCGTTTAATGACGGTGCCATTCCTAACGGTCATTGGATGAGCGACCTTACGGATATGAAACCGGAATTGCACGAACGTAAATGGGAAATCGACTCCCTGTGCTATCCGTTGCGTCTGGCTTACCACTACTGGAAGACTACCGGAGATGCAAGCATATTCACCGAAGAATGGATTCAGGCAATTACTAACGTACTGAAAACTTTCAAGGAACAGCAACGTAAAGAAGGAGTAGGCCCTTATAAATTCCAGCGTAAAACAGAACGTGCACTGGATACTGTGAGCAATGACGGCCTTGGAGCACCGGTGAAACCTGTCGGTTTGATTGTTTCCAGCTTCCGTCCTTCGGACGATGCCACCACTCTTCAATTCCTGGTTCCTTCCAATTTCTTTGCAGTGTCTTCTTTGCGTAAGGCTGCCGAGATTCTGGAGAAAGTAAATAAGAAAACAGCCTTGTCTAAAGAATGTAAAGACCTGGCGCAGGAAGTAGAAACAGCTTTGAAGAAATACGCGGTATATAATCATCCTAAATATGGTAAAATCTATGCCTTTGAGGTGGATGGTTTTGGAAATCATCATCTGATGGACGATGCCAACGTGCCGAGCCTGCTTGCGATGCCTTATCTGGGCGATGTGAATGTGAACGATCCGATTTATCAGAACACCCGTCGCTTTGTATGGAGCGAAGACAATCCTTACTTCTTTAAAGGCAAAGCAGGTGAAGGAATCGGCGGACCGCACATCGGTTATGATATGGTATGGCCGATGAGTATTATGATGAAAGCCTTTACCAGTCAGAATGATGCCGAAATCAAGACCTGCATCAAGATGCTGATGGATACGGATGCCGGCACGGGCTTTATGCACGAATCTTTCCATAAGGATAATCCGAAGAAATTTACCCGTGCATGGTTCGCTTGGCAGAATACTCTTTTTGGTGAACTGATTTTGAAGTTGGTTAATGAAGGAAAGGTAGATTTATTGAATAGTATACAATAATATGCTGACATACTAAATTAGACGTGGATAACGCGGATGATGCGGCTCTTTCTCTGATGTAAAATGAGAAAAAACGCGTTATCCGCGTCGTCTGCATCTGAAAATGAATATCTAAAAACAAGTTGTATCATGAAAAATTTATGTGTATGGGCAGTTGCCACCCTTTTAATGGCATCTTGTACGCCGAAAGCCGAAAAGACTACGGATTCCGGTTTATTGCAGAGTAATTTCCAGACGGAAGTGGATGGAAAGAAAACTGATTTGTTTACTTTGCGCAACAAGAACAACATGGAAGTTTGTATCACGAACTTTGGTGGACGTATTGTTTCAGTGATGGTCCCCGATAAAGACGGACAGATGCGCGATGTCGTGCTCGGTTTCGATTCTATTCAGGATTATATCAGTAAACCGTCGGATTTCGGCGCAACTATCGGACGTTATGCCAACCGTATCAATCAGGGTAAATTTACATTGGATGGTGTGGAATATCAGCTTCCTCGTAACAATTATGGCCATTGCCTGCACGGTGGTCCGCAAGGATTCCAGTATCGTGTGTTTGATGCTTTTCAACCCAATCCGCAGGAACTGCAACTGACCTATTTGGCAGAAGACGGTGAAGAAGGTTTCCCTGGAAATATCACTTGTAAAGTGGTAATGAAACTCACAGATGATAACGCTATCGACATTCAATACGAGGCAGAAACAGACAAGCCGACTATTGTGAATATGACCAATCACTCTTATTTCAACCTGGAAGGAGACGCAGGCAACAACGCCGGGCACCTGTTGATGGTTGATGCGGATTATTACACTCCGGTAGACAGCACCTTTATGACTACGGGTGAAATTGTTACAGTAGAAGGTACTCCAATGGACTTCCGTACCCCGACTCCGGTAGGCGAGCGTATCAATGACTATGATTTCGTACAACTGAAAAACGGCAACGGCTACGACCACAACTGGGTGTTGAATACAAAAGGTGACGTAACTCGTAAATGCGCTTCTCTGAAATCACCGAAGACGGGTATCGTACTCGATGTTTATACCAACGAACCGGGTATTCAGGTATATGCCGGAAACTTCCTCGATGGCTCACTGACAGGAAAGAAAGGTATCACTTACAACCAACGTGCTTCCGTATGTCTTGAAACACAGAAATATCCGGATACACCGAACAAACCCGAATGGCCGTCGGCTGTACTTCGTCCGGGTGAGAAATATACAAGTCAATGTATCTTTAAGTTTTCTGTAGATAAGTAGAATTGGTAATAAAACAAGCTCTTGTTTTTGAAGGACGGATTGTCCGATTAGGGATTATCCGTTCTTTGCTTTAATGTAATCAAAGAAGAAATAACATTGATCCCCATGGGTGCGGCACGGTTGAGAATATCTGCGTTCCCGAATACAAGAGAATAAATTAATAACTAGAAAACTTAGAATAAATGAAACGTATAGTTTTTTTAGATTACATCCGTGTGTTTGCATGCTTTCTCGTCATCCTAGTTCATGCTAGTGAAAATTTCTACGGTGCTCCCGGATCCACCGATATGGCAGGACCGCAGTCTTTTCTAGCGAATGAAGCAGACCGGCTATGGGTATCAGTATACGACGGTTTTTCACGTATGGCGGTACCCCTGTTCATGATAGTCTCTGCCTTCCTGCTTGCACCGATGAAAGAGGAACAGACGATGTGGCAATTCTATCGCCAGCGCTGTCTTCGCATCCTGCCACCGTTTTTCATATTCATGATATTATACAGCACCCTGCCAATGTTGTGGGGACAGATAGACGGAGAAACATCCGTGAAAGACTTGTCGCGAATATTGCTGAACTTTCCGACACTGGCCGGACACTTGTGGTTCATGTACCCCCTGATAAGTCTTTACCTGTTTATCCCTATTATATCTCCATGGCTGCGTAAAGCCACGGCAAAAGAAGAACGTTTCTTCATTGGGCTGTTCGTATTGTCAACGTGTATGCCGTATCTCAATCGTTGGTGCGGTGAAGTGTGGGGACAATGTTTCTGGAATGAATACCATATGTTGTGGTACTTCTCCGGTTATCTGGGCTATCTCGTTCTGGCACACTACATTCGTGTACACCTTACATGGAACCGTTCCAAACGTTTTATTATAGGAACTATTTTAATGGTGATCGGTGCTGTATGGACTATTTATTCATTCTATGTTCAGGCTATACCCGGCGAACTCCATTCCACCCCTGTAATAGAAATAGGATGGGCTTTCTGTACTATTAACTGTGTGCTTCTCACAACGGGCACATTCCTCATGTTTACATGTATCAAACGTCCGCAAGCTCCCAAGTTGGTGACAGAAACTTCGAAACTTAGCTATGGTATGTATCTTATGCACATATTCTGGCTCGGACTGTGGGTATCTGTATTCAAGGACACATTGGGATTACCCACCGTTTCCGCTATCCCATGTATTGCAGTGGTTACATTTATCTGTTGCTTTGTAACGACAAAGATAATCTCGTATATACCGGGTAGTAAATGGATCATAGGATGAAATAAATATCCTATCAAATAAGGGTATCACTTTCACGGTTTCTATCGGTGAAAGTGATACCCTTTTTTATGCTTGTTGAATTGAAACTACATCTTCAATTGTCAACGGAATAAGGTTTTATATCCGGGTAATCAAAAATATAGTGCCTGATTAAAGACAGACTATTTAATGGAATCGAACTTCAATGTACCATTTTCATTGACTATTTTCAACGTTCGGTTGCCTTTGATTCCCATATCAATGAAATCAACTTTATAGAAGCCATTGGCTAATACGGCTACTGATGTCACTTTATTTTGATTACGGCAGACCATTTTTATATGATTATGCCCAAAGAAATCCATAGAGAAATGACTCCTGTATTGTCGGGTTATGCTATTCCTGTGTTGGTGGTCGTTGGTATAATGGTAGCTGGCACAATTAAAGTCTCCATTGTGTTATATCAGAAATTGGTAGACGAACATTCACTCATAATATTATTGGTAAATTGATAGTTGAAAGCTATTAGTATGACAACAACTATCAATTCACCAATGACTTTTATTGAATAAGAAGTCCATCCAATAGTTCTAAATACAGCCCGATAGCCTCTTCTATCTCTTTCAGCATAATATATTCCTCTGCCGTGTGTGAACGGGACGAGCGTCCCGGACCTATTTTAACCGATGGAAAGGACATTAATGCCTGATCGGACAAGGTTGGAGAACCGAAAGGCACACGTCCCTGCTTCACAGCTTTTTGGACAAACGGATGTTTCTCGTCGATTCGTGAAGAGTTGAGGCGGAATGAACGGGCTTGAGCTTCGCAGGAAATATGTTTCTTGATTTCCGCAAACAGTTCTTCATTCGAGTAAAGCTCGTTGCTTCGAACATCGACAACGAACGTACATTTGTCGGGAACGACATTGTGTTGTGTGCCGGCATTGATGACAGTGACACTCATCTTCACAGGTCCCAATAACGGTGATTCTTTCTCGAAACGATAATCACGGAACCAGGCAATGTCGTCCAATACCTTGTAAATAGCATTGTCTCCTTCGTTGCGTGCGGCGTGTCCCGCCTTACCTGTGGCAGTAACATCCAATACCATTAATCCCTTTTCGGCAATGGCAGGTTGCATCTCCGTCGGTTCGCCCACTATGGCAAATGAAACAGGAGGAAGTCCCGATAATACGCTCTCAATTCCGTCTTTTCCAGAAACTTCTTCTTCACAGGAAGCAAGATAAATCAGATTGTATTTTTGTGAAGTACGACATAGTTGCAGGAACACCTGTAATAGAGAAACAACACTGGCACCGGCGTCGTTACTTCCTAACCCATATAATTTACCGTTCTCTTCACGTGGAGTGAACGGATCTTTCCGCCAACCATTAACAGGTTTCACTGTGTCTATGTGCGAGTTAAGTAAAATAGTAGGCTTCTTCAAATCAAACATAGGGCTAAAGCACCACACATTATTTCCTTTACGTCCGGTCTGCATACCTGCCATTTCAATATAATTTTGCAGGAAATCCGCAGCCTGGGTTTCTTCCCGGCTGATTGAAGGGATACTAATCAGCGATTTAAGTAGGCTTACAGCCTCTGTCGACATATACGGAATATCATATTTCATAGTGCAAATCTTTTATCTATATCTTAATCTTTGCACAAAGATAGTCGTTTTGAGCAATAGTTTCAAATAAAACTAATACCTTTGTGCCATATTTACTAATACAAAGAGTATGACTTATCATCATTTATCTGTCCTGGTCCATCGTCAGGCCGAAAAATATGGCGACAAGGTAGCCTTAAAATACCGCGACTATGAGACAGCTCAATGGATTCCTATTTCATGGAAGCAGTTCTCCGGAACAGTACGGCAAGCAGCTAATGCTTTCGTGGCATTGGGAGTGGAAGAACAAGAGAATATCGGTATATTTTCACAGAATAAACCCGAATGGTTCTATGTAGACTTTGGTGCATTTGCCAACCGGGTGGTTACCATTCCGTTTTATGCAACCAGTTCACCTGCGCAGGCGCAATATATCATCAATGATGCGCAGATTCGTTTTCTTTTTGTCGGTGAGCAATATCAGTATGATGCCGCTTTCAGCATCTTTGGTTTCTGTTCTTCTTTACAACAACTGATCATCTTTGACCGTTCGGTGGTAAAAGACCCTCGTGACGTTTCATCTATCTATTTTGATGAATTTATGGCGATGGGAGAGGGATTGCCTCATAATGATACGGTGGAAGAACGTACGGAGCGGGCTTCTTATGATGACTTGGCAAATATTCTCTATACTTCCGGCACAACGGGGGAACCGAAAGGAGTTATGCTTCACCATTCCTGTTATCTGGAACAGTTTCATACACACGATGACCGTCTGACGACGATGTCGGATAAGGATGTATCGATGAACTTTCTTCCATTAACACACGTGTTTGAGAAAGCATGGTGTTATCTCTGTATTCATAAAGGAGTGCAGATTTGTATCAATCTCCGTCCGGCAGATATACAGACAACCATTAAGGAAATTCGCCCGACACTGATGTGCAGTGTTCCCCGTTTTTGGGAGAAGGTGTATGCAGGGGTACAGGAAAAAATAAACGAAACAACAGGGTTGAAGAAAGCACTGATGCTGGATGCTATCCGGGTAGGTAGAATCCATAATCTGGATTATCTGCGTCAGGGAAAGACTCCTCCGGTGATGAATCAACTGAAATATAAGTTTTACGAAAAGACTATCTATTCTCTACTGAAAAAAACAATCGGTATTGAGAATGGTAACTTTTTCCCGACTGCCGGTGCTGCCGTTCCCGATGAAATCAATGAGTTCGTTCATTCGGTAGGAATCAATATGGTGGTAGGATATGGACTGACGGAATCTACGGCTACTGTATCTTGTACGCTGCCGGTTGGTTATGACATCGGTTCGGTAGGCGTCGTATTGCCGGGACTTGAAGTGAAGATTGGCGAAGACAATGAAATCCTGCTTCGGGGTAAGACGATCACAAAAGGCTATTATAAGAAGGCGGAAGCCACAGCTGCTGCTATTGAGCCGGATGGCTGGTTCCATACAGGTGATGCCGGTTATTTTAAAAATGGTCAGCTTTTCCTGACGGAACGTATTAAAGACTTGTTTAAAACATCGAACGGCAAATACGTCGCTCCGCAAGCTTTGGAAACGAAGTTAGTCATTGACCGTTATATCGATCAGATTGCCATTATCGCCGATCAGCGTAAGTTTGTCTCGGCTCTGATTGTTCCTGTATATGGATTCGTAAAAGAGTATGCCAAAGAAAAGGGTATTGAATACAAGGATATGGCGGAACTGTTGCAGCATCCGAAGATTGTAGGACTGTTCCGTGCACGAATCGATACACTTCAGCAGCAGTTTGCACACTATGAACAAATTAAACGTTTCACTTTACTGCCTGAACCATTCAGCATGGAACGTGGAGAGTTGACTAATACACTGAAACTGAAACGGGCAGTAGTTGCCAAGAATTATAGTGAGCAGATAGAGAAGATGTACGAAGAAAATGAGAAATAAGCGATAGGCGGTTTATCGTTAAAAATGAAACGCTAAACCGTAAATGCGCAAACAATAAAGAGTGTATTGGAGCTCTCTTTAAAGTATTACCCCTGTTACAGATTGAACTGTAACAGGGGTAAACTTTGTATTTAGGGGTGCTTTGACACCTTCTTTTTATTATTTATGGCAGGATCATTTCTTTTAATATCCGAAGATTTGTTCCTGAGTCAATTCTTCAATAGGACCTACAGCTTTCAATTTATCCAGCTCCAAATCTTTCTTATCTCCCAGAATACAATAAACATACGTACGTCCTTTTACCCATTGCTTTTGGAAATCGACAATATCTTTCAGCGTCATGTTCTGTATATCGTTGTAGAGTTTGATGCGCGGGTCTACGTTTTGCCCTAAATCCTGTGCATTGATATAACTCCAGATAATGTCACCCTTGATGATACGTTCGGTGCGCAGACGGTTGGTTAATCCGTCTTTAGCCAGTTTGAAAGCAGCTTCGGATTCCGGCATATTGTTGATGATGTCATTAAATGTAGTGACGGCATCAATCATTTTGTCGTTTTGCGTGGCAATCTGTGTACGTAGTACATAGGGATACTTCAAGTAACTCGGCGGCATTATGCTAGCCCAGGCGGAATAAGCCAATCCACGTGTTTCACGCATTTCCTGGAAGACGATGGAGTTCATGCCCCCTCCGAAGTATTCATCATATAATGCGCGGATAGGTTCAATAGCCGGATCATACTTCTTGTCGAGATTGGATATCTGTGCCATGTATATTTGCTTGGCGTCATAAGGAGCTATTAGAACTTTAGTGACGGGAGTCTCGAGATAAGAATACTCGTTTCCGGCAGGAATCTCTTTCAGAGTTGCCGGAACCTGATGATATTGGTTGATGGTAGCCAGTAAATTTTTGCTGCTGCTTGGACCGTAGTATAAAATACGGTGTTTGTAGCTGTTCTGATTGTGAATCCGGTCTACCAGTTCCTGTGGATTCATATTTGTCAGTTCCGCTTCCGTCAGTAGATTGGTGGCAGGGGATTTGGGACCGTACATGGCAAAGCTCATCAAACGGGAGAAGTTCTGTCCCTGATTCAGTTTGGCATCCGAACGGGCTTTCAGTATATCGCCGGTCATATTAGTATAGGCTTCCTTATTAACCTGCGCATCTGCCAGCAGCTTTTCGAATAATTGTACGGCAGCAGGCATGTTCTCATTCAGTCCGGAAAGTACGACATACGTGCGTTCGTTACCCGGAGAAACATAGAAAGTACAAGCCAGGCGATAGAATTCACTTTTCAGTTCTTCCGGTGTCATGTCCGAAGTACCCAGATATTCGAGATAATCGAATGCTGTTCCCAAAGCTTTGTCATGGTTGTTTCCCATATCAAAGACATAAATCAATTGGAACAGGTCATTGGCTACATTCTGCTTGTAAAGAACCGGAATATCCGATTTTACTTTTAACTGGCTCATATCCTTTTGATAGTCGAGGAACACAGGTTCAATCGGTTTAACTGCGCTTTCCTGTACCTCCACAAGGAACGGACTGGCTACATCACGATTGGTTATGATAGGAGTTATCTCCGGTTTCGTCATCTTCTTTTCGTTCGGGTCTTTTCCTTGCTTTTTGTAGATAACGGCATAATTATCTTCTTTCAGGTATTTGTTGGCGAACGCTACGATGTCTTCTTTGGTTAGTTTGGCCATGCGGTCGATGGCAGTAACTTCATTTTTCCAGTCTGTGCCGTTGATAAATGAGTTGACAAACATATCGGCACGTCCTTCGTTGCTTTCCATGTTTTGCAGTTCACCGAGCTTGAAGTTGTTGATGTTCGCTTCCAGCATTTTCTCGTCGAACTCTCCGGCACGGAGCTTCTTGATTTCGCTGAGTAGCAAGTCTTTTACCTCTTCCAGTGTTTGTCCTTGTTTGGGAAGTCCTCCTAACAGCAATGCAGAGTAATCTGCCAGTCCCATCGGGTAACCGTAGCTATTCAACACTTTCTGCTGCTGGTTCAGGTCAAGGTCGATAAGTCCTGCCTTTCCATTGTATAATACTTGCGAAACGACTTGCAGGATTTCAAAGTCCTTGTCGGACACACCGGGGAATCTCCAAGCCAGTGCAACGCTTTCGGCATCCGGACCTAACACCTCTTTTACAACAGGTTGCGTGATTGGCGTCTCTTTCGGCAGGTCCAGTTTCGGAAGTTCCGGATTGGGTTTCAATCCGCCGAAATATTTGTCGATCAACGCAATCGTTGCATCCGGATCTAAATCGCCGGACATACAGATTGCCATATTGTTAGGCACATACCATTGTTTATAGTAGTTCTTGATATTCGTGATAGAAGGATTCTTCAGGTTTTCCTGCGTGCCTAACACAGTCTGTGTTCCATAAGGATGGTTGGGGAAAAGAGAAGAAAAAATAGCTTCCTGCACTTTGCTGTTGTCACGGGTGAGCGACATGTTCTTCTCTTCATATACAGCTTCCAATTCAGTATGGAAACCACGAATCACATTGTTTTCAAAACGATCTGCCTGAATCTTCGCCCAGTTTTCTATCTGGTTGGAAGGAATGTCTTCCTGATAGACCGTCTGGTCATACCAGGTATAAGCATTGCTGCCGGTAGATCCGATAGCTGCCATTAATTTGTCATATTCATTAGGGATAGCATACTTGGAAGCTTCGTAAGAAAGGCTGTCGATGGTGTGGTAAATCGCCTTACGTTCCGCTTCATCCGTAGTCTTACGATAAATCTCGAACTGTTGTTCGATTGCATCCAGCAGAGGCTTTTCGGTCGCGTAGTCTTGTGTGCCAAACTTGTCAGTGCCTTTAAACATCAGGTGTTCGAAATAATGAGCAAGTCCCGTCGTTTCTGCCGGGTCATTCTTCCCGCCCACTCTTACTGCGATAAAAGTTTGTATGCGCGGAGTTTCCTTGTTTACGGTGAGGTAAACCTTTAGTCCGTTGTCCAGTGTGTAAATGCGGGCTTTTAGCGGGTCATCAGGCACTGTTTCGTAGCTATACTTCTTTTGTGAGCTACAACTGCAAATCACTAATGCCAGGAAGAGTGACAAGCAGGAAAGTTTCAATCGTTTGTTCATAATATGACAACATTTTAATAACAAAAACAAAGGTAGCAGAATTTTGCTTATCTTTGTCCCCGATATCTGAAATTTGTAAATAATAAAATTGTAAATCAAATGATTACTATTGAACAACTTAAAGACGTGAAAGAGCGCACTGATGCGCTGAGGAGGTATCTTTGACATCGACGGGAAGAAAATTCAAGTCGAAGAAGAGCAATTAAGAACACAAGCTCCGGGATTCTGGGATGACCAGAAGAGAGCCGAAGCTCAAATGAAACTGGTGAAAGACCTGCAAAAGTGGATTGAGGGTTACAACGAACTCAAGACGCTGGCAGATGAACTCGAACTGGCATTTGATTTCTATAAAGAAGAACTGGTGACCGAGGAAGATGTGGATGCTGCTTACGCAAAAGCCAGTGAGGCGGTAGAGGCACTCGAACTCAAAAATATGCTTCGTGATGAAGCCGACCAGATGGATTGTGTGCTGAAAATCAATTCAGGTGCCGGTGGTACGGAAAGTCAGGACTGGGCTTCCATGCTGATGCGTATGTATCTGCGTTATGCTGAGACGAATGGTTATAAAGCTACCATTGCCAACCTTCAGGAAGGGGATGAAGCCGGAATCAAGACCTGTACTATCAATATCGAAGGTGACTTTGCTTATGGTTATTTGAAAGGAGAGAACGGTGTGCACCGTTTGGTCCGTGTTTCTCCCTACAATGCGCAGGGTAAACGTATGACCTCTTTTGCTTCTGTGTTTGTTACTCCGTTGGTAGATGACAGTATTGAAGTTAATATTTTGCCTGCCAATATCTCTTGGGATACGTTCCGAAGCGGTGGTGCCGGTGGACAGAATGTGAATAAGGTGGAGTCCGGTGTCCGTTTGCGTTATCAGTACAAAGACCCTTATACCGGTGAGGAAGAAGAAATCCTGATCGAGAATACCGAAACCCGTGACCAACCGAAGAACCGTGAGAATGCAATGCGTCAGTTACGTTCCATCTTATATGATAAGGAACTGCAGCACCGTATGGCAGAACAGGCGAAGGTGGAAGCCGGTAAGAAGAAAATCGAATGGGGTTCTCAAATCCGAAGCTACGTATTCGATGACCGTCGTGTGAAAGACCACCGTACCAACTATCAGACCTCGGATGTGAACGGCGTGATGGATGGTAAAATAGATGGTTTTATCAAAGCTTATTTGATGGAGTTTTCTTCACAGGAATCATAAAAAATAAAATTAGCAAGAGTTATTTTTGGAAAGTTAATAGATTTGTACTTACTTTGTTAGCGTTGAACTTTAAAGCTAACTATTATGGGTAAGGTGAAGAAAAAAGTAGCAATTAGTAAAAAAGAAGAAGAACAAGCCCAGAAGGTTGTCAAAATAGTGTTCGTCTCATTAATTATTTTGGCATTGATTATGCTGATCGCATTTTCCTTTTTCGGCTGATAGTTCGCCACAAATTATACGGTTAACCCAAATTGTTTGGTTATTGATAGGATGAATATCAAATCCGATGTGTGTTAATCAGCGTAATTTGTGGTGAACTCTTTGTTTTGTAATGCATTTGTATTCTCTGTAATATAAATGTAACTTTTCTGTCATTTTCCCGTAGTTAATTTGTCATCTCCGTGTATCCTCACAGTTGTACTTTTGCCGTGAATTTAGTAGCAGACAACTGAAATGAGTAGAATCACAACAACCGTCGTTATGCTTTTGCTGGCGACAATGGCCTTTGGACAGGCAAAAGAAGATGCAGGGGATGGTAAGAAGCTGGATAAGCAGACCATGGAGTTTAAGGATTATCTGCCGGAGATTCACGGAACAATCCGGGGAAAGTACGAATACCAGACAGAAACAAGTGAAAGCCGTTTTGAAGTACGTAATGCACGCTTCAGTGTTTCGGGAAATGTGCATCCGATAGTTGCCTATAAAGCGGAAATCGACCTTTCTGATGAAGGTTCTATCAAGATGCTCGATGCGTATGCACGTGTTTTTCCGGTGAAAGACCTGAATTTTACGATTGGTCAGATGCGCGTTCCTTTCACGATAGACGCTCACCGTTCACCACATCAACAGTATTTTGCAAATCGCTCATTCATAGCTAAACAAGTAGGAAATGTGCGTGACGTCGGTTTCACGGCCGGCTATACGAATAAAGGCGGTTTCCCTTTTATCCTTGAAGGAGGATTATTCAACGGCTCCGGTTTGACCAATCAAAAGGAATGGCACAAAACGCTGAATTATTCCATAAAAGCACAGCTATTACCTAATAAGAACTGGAACCTGACACTTAGTACCCAAATGATAAAACCGGAAAATGTGCGCATTAATATGTATGATGCCGGTATTTATTATCAGAATGATCGTTTTCATATTGAGGCGGAATATTTATATAAGATGTACGGGCATGAAGCATTCAAAGATGTTCATGCAGTGAATAGCTTTATCAATTACGATTTACCACTGAAAAAGGTATTCAATAAAATTTCTTTCCTGGCTCGCTATGATATGATGACCGACCATAGTGATGGCAAAATGGATGAAACGACAAAAGCCCTGATTATAAATGATTATGCCCGCCACCGTGTGACAGGTGGAATCACATTAAGTCTTTCCAAAGCCTTCATTGCCGACCTCCGGCTGAATTTCGAAAAATATTTCTATAAGAACTCCGGCATTCCCAAAGAATCGGAACGGGATAAGATCGTGATTGAATTCATGACGAGATTCTGATGTAAATTGAGAATTGAAAATTGAGAATTAAGAAATGATAGTTTGATACCTTGCATCGTGTATCAGAAAACTACAGCGTTTTGATTCTCAATTTTCAATTTTTAATTTATCTTTGTGTCATGGCACAAGAAATAGAACGTAAATTTTTGGTTACCGGTGAATTTAAATCTTTGGCTTTTGCGCAGAGTCGCATTGTACAAGGGTATATCAGTAGTGCTCGTGGGCGTACTGTCCGGGTTCGTATCCGGGATGATAAGGGGTATTTGACGATAAAGGGGGCTTCTAATGCTTCCGGTACCAGCCGTTATGAGTGGGAAAAGGAATTGCCTTTATCAGAAGCGGAAGAATTGATGAAACTTTGCGAACCGGGGATCATTGACAAGACCCGTTATTTGGTGCGCAGTGGCAAACATACATTTGAAGTCGATGAATTTTATGGTGAGAATGAAGGACTTATTGTGGCGGAAGTAGAACTGGAATCAGAAGATGAGGCCTTTGTGAAACCCGGTTTTATTGGTAAAGAGGTTACCGGAGATATACGCTACTATAACTCACAGTTAATGAAAAAACCGTATAAAACGTGGTGAACGTTAACAAATAAACCGTATATTTGTTCTTATATAAAAAAGAGAGCAGTGTATGGATATGGAACAGTTGTACGGTTATGTGCCGCGTGAATTGGTTACTTTTGTTTTAGTTACTTTGTTTTCATTGCTAATCGGACTTTCGCAGCGTCGGATCAGTTTGAAGCGTGAAGGTGAGACTACTCTTTTCGGAACCGACCGAACTTTTACCTTTATCGGTATACTGGGCTACCTGCTTTATATACTTGATCCTATGGATATGCGCTTATTTATGGGAGGCGGAGCGGTGCTGGGATTGCTATTGGGATTAAACTATTATGTAAAGCAATCACAATTTCATGTCTTTGGCGTGACTACCATTATTATAGCCCTGATTACTTATTGTATGGCTCCTATCGTAGCTACCCAACCTTCCTGGTTTTATGTCATGGTGGTTGTGACAGTGCTTCTGCTGACCGAACTCAAACATACTTTTACGGAATTTGCGCAACGAATGAAGAATGATGAAATGATTACGTTGGCAAAGTTCTTGGCTATCAGTGGTATTATATTGCCGATGCTTCCTCATAAAAATCTGCTTCCGGATGTAAATCTCACTCCTTACTCTATTTGGCTGGCAACGGTAGTGGTATCCGGCATTTCTTATCTCTCTTATTTATTAAAGCGATATGTATTTCATGAATCCGGAACATTAGTCTCCGGTATTATCGGCGGATTATATAGCAGTACGGCTACTATCTCGGTACTTGCCCGTAAAAGCCGGAAAGCTTCGGAGCAGGAAGCTACTGATTATGTTGCTGCCATGTTATTGGCTATCAGCATGATGTTTCTGCGCTTTATGATATTGATACTTATTTTCAGTCGGGAAATCTTCTTGTCTATTTATCCGTATCTGTTGACTATGGCAGTGGTGGCAGCTATTGTGGCCTGGTTTATTCATTCCCGTCAAAAGCGTTCCAACGACCAGCCTGTCGAAGCGGAAGAGGATGATAGCAGCAATCCGTTGGAATTTAAAGTTGCTTTGATTTTTGCCGTACTCTTTGTCGTATTTACTTTCTTAACTCATTATACACTTGTTTATGCAGGTACAGGCGGATTGAATCTCCTGTCTTTTGTATCTGGTTTTAGTGATATCACTCCTTTCATATTAAACTTGTTGCAAAATACGGGTAGTGTTGCTGCATTGATAATTACTGCTTGTAGTATGCAGGCTATCATCAGTAATATAATGGTAAATATGTTCTATGCTTTATTCTTTGCCGGGAAAGGAAGTAAACTTCGTCCTTGGATTCTGGGAGGGTTCGGTGTGGTGATTGCTTGTAATCTTGTGTTGTTGCTGTTCTTTTATATTTAAAAAATAGAGTGATAGGCTATTTTTCATAGGTTCTAATTCTAGTAAATTGTTGTTTTGTCGAGTATAGTCGATGAAATATTGGTGTTTTTATCGAATATATTCGACAAAACAGGTTATAAAAAAGTACTCCTATTAACTAGAGATAAGGCATTTTCTAATTTGTAGGAAAGAAAGTTTCTTATATAAAGGTATTTTGATTTCCTCTTTTATACAAAAAAGAGGGAACTTTTGAAGTATTCCCTCTTGTGTATTTGTTTAGAAATCAATATCGTTTATGCTGTTAACCAATAACTGATATTTAATATATCCTCCACTTTTAGAAGAATATTTGGTATAAATAGCGGTGATATTACCTTTGGTACCGTCTGCAGGCAGAGGCTGAAGTGCAAAATTAGAATATCCGCTGACACGCAAGATATAGTTTCCATAATCTGAAGAAGATGTAGTATTATCATAAGCAAACCAAGAAGAACCATAATAGCGATTACCTTCATAGCTGTAAGCATAGGTTGGGGGCAATCCTTCTTCTGTATAATATTTATTTTCATATACAGCAGTGGTTGAACCATTCGGATAAGTCGTTTCTAGATATTGAGGATATTTGTCTCCGTCGTATGTGCCTTCTTTGTAAGTCAATCCTTCGAAGCGTACCAAACGTCCTAATGCATCATCATTTAGTGCTGTTTCGAAATTTGTGGAATTGATAACCAATGTATCATTTTCTGTCAGACTGCCGAGTTCACCTTTGAATATATGTTGGTCTACGAATAAAGAGTTCTCAAGGTTACGGTTTGCATAACCTTTTGAGACGTCTTCTGCTGTCGGCATTCCACCTACGCTTAACATATAGCGATAGCTACCGATAGCAAGCCCTTTGGTTTTAACAAATAGAGTCTGTCCTATGTGAAAATAAACATAGTTGCTAACCATCAGTTTTAGTTCGATTGCTGATTTGGATGATTCGTCATATATGTATACTGATTTGTATACATTACCAGCTTGGTCGCTTGAGATCACTTTCCCACTAATGACGTAGTCTTCAGTGACTTCCAAAGTTTTTCCTAAGCTGGAAGCTCCCTTCCCATATTTGTCGTAGAAAAGTTGCTTAAAGTCCTTTATGGAAATGAGTTTGCTATTTGAGAAGTCTTCTTTTGTCCAGACTTTGGCTGGAGCAGGTTCTTCAAACTCGTTGTAGCAACTGCTGAAACTAAGCGTTACTACTACAAGCATACATAATTTAAATATTTTGTTCATAACTGTTCTTTTTACTTATGATGTCCTTAGAAACGGAAATAAATGTTCATGTAATAGGTTGTACCGAACATATAGAAATATTTCGAATCAAACGGTTGGTAGGTTTGATAACTCTCGTCTTTGTTCTTCAGCAGACGAACTTGTTCATAACCGCCGGTTTTGATATTCTGGTTGTTGAGCAGGTTCTTTACTTCTAAGCTGAAGCCAAGAGTGTAGGCACGGTTGATGTACCAGTTCTTGCCAACGCTTGCATTAAATACACAAGCTGAGTTGAACTTTTCCTGATTACGTAACGTTGCGATATCTTCTTCAGTCATTCCCGGTGTCAGTACGGCATCTGTACGATAGAGCGGACTCATAGATAGGTACATATTATTATAATAGTTCATATCTAATGACGCGAATATGTTTTTAGGACCACGGTAAGACAAGCCTACGTTCAGTGCAGTTTGCGGAGTGCTTTCTACACGGAAGTTCTTCCAGTATACTTTACCCTGGTTCTTGATTTCTCCACTATTATCCTGAATTTGTACATAATCCGGGTTATTGTCATAAGTGAATTGTCCCCAGCTGATGGCTGCATTCAGAGAAAGTCCTGCATAGATAGGTACAGAAGCCGCTGCCTCAAGTCCGAAATGACGTTTGTTAATACCGCTCATGGCAAAGTTAGAGAAGGTAGCTTCTACGTCATCATAATAAGAAAGAACTTTGGACTGATCCATAAACTTCGTATAGTATCCGGAGATACGTGCTTTCACATCTCCCCAACGTAAGTTGTAAGAAGCATCTACACCAAATACCTTCTCACTTGAAATGCCCGGAGTCGCAGAGTTACGGGTACGAGGTGAAACAAACGAAGCCTGGAAAGCAGGAGCATCTTGCATATAGATGATGTTGGCATCAATAGAATGAGCAGCAGAGAACTTGTAGCTGAAGTTAGCTTTCAACTTATAAGTCAGATAATTCTGCTTCTTTGAATCTCCCTGAGAATTGTCAAGGAATAAACCTTTCTTCCAGATACCATGACGCCACAAAGTAGTATGTCCGAGTTCTCCACCCAGATTGACGCCAAAATTGCCAAAGTTTTTGCTATATTGTGCCCATGCACGTGCATTGATAATATTTCCGTAGTAATCGTAGCTGTATTTATCGCCCTTCTTTACTGCTTGTGCATGGCCGTATTTATCATAATACTCCATGTTATTTTGGTAAAGAACCGGATTCATACCACCCATATCACGTTCTGCAAACTTATCTACGTCTACCCAGTAGTCACCACCTAGTAAGTCTTTCACTTCGCTATAGTATTCTGTACGATTACGACGGAAGTTCAAACCACCGTTAATTTTAGAATTATCGCGGAAGAGATGAGAGAACTGTGTATAGAGGTTCCAGTCCAATTGGTCTGCATGGCGTTCTTCAATCATGTTGATGGCACGATGACCGGCTCCATAAGTCGGATTTTCCTCCTGGCTTTGGTTGATATGATACAGGTTGTCCCAGTTGATATGGCGGATGTTGTCCGTATTTCCCATCCATGCTTCATACAATTGCGCTCCGACATAAGTGTTGTCGTAGAAACTGGGTAAATAACGGTAGTAGTCAGGACGTGGGTCGGGACCGCCATACCAGGTTAGAGCAGAATAACCGTTCTGCCCGAAACGCAGAGAAGTTGCAACATTCAATTGCGAACGGTCATTGATGTCGAATGTATAGTTCAGCATGGTGATAGGTTCATGGTAGCTACGTACACGTGCATTGACACGCTTGCCGTTCAGCCAGCCCCAATTCGGGTTGTAGTAGTTGTTGCCTACCAAGTCGTATACTTCCTGAGTAGAAGCTTGCTGTGCACCGCGTTCTGTAGGAGCACCCAAAATGCTTAATGCCAAGCGGTGCTGCGAATTGAATTGCTTTTCTACAGCAGCAAAATATCCGAAAGCATTGTAATATACACCATCTACATACGAGTTTCCTCCCTGACGGGTCGATACGGAGAAAGCATAAGACCAGCCATTATCCTGTAAACCAGAGGCATAAGTCAGCATGCCTCGGAAGCGATACATGGAGTTACCGTTCACTACGCTGGCACGAAGTCCTTTACGCATCTGTGAGGGGCGGGTGTTGATGTTTGTTGTACCTGCGATACCGCCAATACCCATGTCGCCCATGTTCAGTGCAGATGTGATTTCCTGGTTACGGGTTGCATCATTCAAACCGCTCCACAAAGACCAAGGCGTGTATCCTGTCATTGCGTCGTTCAGCTGAATACCGTTCATATATACGTCTGAGTATTGTGAATCATAACCGCGGACATTGAAACGCATCTCACTGAATTTGTAAGAAGCGATGTTGTTGAATACATCTTTAGAAGCCGACAGTGATGAAGGAAGCGACTGGGCATCGTCCAGCGTTTCTGTATCAAACTCGGCAAAGATTGCGTCGTCCATAGTTGGAGCGACATTGTCGGGAACCATGATAACGTTATTGATATCTCTGATCATCTTATCTACACGAACTGCAAGAGTTAATGGTTCGAACTCTGCTGTCTCGAAAGTAAGAGTGTATTCTCCTTTTGCCAGATTTTCGATAACGAAGTTACCCGACTCATCGGTTTTGGTCGTTACATCTCCCGGAGTTAATGTCACTTTTACGCCGTCTATAGCCGCACGTGTTGTACGGGAAACGACTTTACCTTTGACACCACCATTGTTTTGTGCAAAAACGGTGAATGACATCAAAGATAGCATCATGAATAGGAATGTTCTGATTTTCATATAAACTTATTTTTTTATTTACCTATATAGATATATACGGGGAAGTGGTCACTATATCCACCTTGGAAATTGTTACCCACATAAGTGCGCAATGGATATCCTTTGTATTGCCCTTCTTTCTGCACCATATAATGTTGCTTGAAGATGTTTCCGTAGAATTTAGAACCGGGTGCTTGTTGCAATTTAAGTTTTCCGGTTGACCCTTTGGCTAAATTCTCAGAAACGACAATATTATCAAATATATTCCATGCATCACCATAAGCTAATGTTCCGTATCCTGCCTTGAGCATGTCGGCATAAGGATCGAAGAAGTCTCCTTCTTTCAAATCCTTTAATTTGAACTTGGCTCCCAAGCCTTGAGCAATACTCTTGTCAGTCGGGTCATCATTAAAGTCCCCCATCATAACGACCTTTGTATTAGGATTTGCCTTCATGACGGAGTCGGCAATGCTGCGCATCTGTTGACCAACTGCAATGCGTTTAAACTCCGAAGCCTCTTTGCCTCCTAAACGTGAAGGCCAGTGTGCTACCATAAAGAAGAAAGGTTCGTTTTCAATCGTTCCCCATAACGTGAGGATATCACGGGTTTTGAAGTCAGGAAGTGAAGGGATGACTGTTCTCACAGCTTTTTCTCCTTCTATCTTAAACACATCCGGACGATACAGAAAAGCCACATCTACACCACGGGCTTCAGGAGAGTCGAAGTGTGAGATTCGATAGTTTGCCGGAGCCAGTTTGCGAGTTGCGATAATATCTTCCAGTACACTGCGGTTTTCTACTTCTGATACACCGATAATGACCGGATAATCCTTGTTGATAGCTGCGATGTCAAAGAATACCCGTTCGGTATTGGCCAGTTTTTTGTTGTACTTGGCTGAGTTCCATTTCTTAGGACCTTCGGGAGTAAATTCATCATCGTGAACTTCCGGATCATTGATTGTATCAAAGAAATTCTCAAGATTGTAAAATACAACCTTATACGGTTTCTGTGCAAAGCTGAACGATATCAGCAGCGCAAAGAGCGTGGTTACTAATAACAGTTTTTTCATAAGCTAGCGTATTAGTTAATCCCCCATTGGGATGGATTATTTTGTTGTTTTACACTACTGGATACTTGTGGGAAGAACGTAAATCCTGTCATCTTTTCGATATCTGCTACAGAAGTGCAAATAGACTTAGGAGGCTCGATATTTCCATATGATTTATGGTCTACCCAAAATCCTATTGATATCAGTTCACTGTCCGAACAGTCTTTGATGTTCTTTCCTGTTTTGCCACTCTTCGTACGCAGAAGTACTTTGAAGTAGTTTGTAGGAACCGGAACTGTATTCTTTGCTCCATCTGTAGTGGTGGTTGCACCTGCTCCAAAATATGCACCGGTAACTACGTACAACGTATCAGAACAGTTGTTTGCCCGAACTTTGGTTTCAAGTTTAGCCCACATATCCTGATTCAGACGATTAAGCTGTGGAGTCATGTTTGACATATAGAAAGTTTGAGCATTCATCTCATCTGTTCCCAAGCGGTCGGCTGATGGAAGCTGATGTCCACGGTCATAAGATCCTCCATAAGATCTTAATGTACAATCAGCTTGATAACTTTGAGGAATGATCGGATCGAAAGCCCAACGGTCTGTACGTTCTCCTGATCCTTTGAGGTATGCAGTATGTATCGGATATGCTACCCACAAAGCTGCTTTCTTTGTCTTATCAAAACAAATGGAATAATTACGTATTGTTTTATCATTCAGAAGAGCATAATGAGTTACATACTGGTAATTTGCATTCTCTTTGAAGTCTGGTACTTCAGCCCATAACTTGAAAGCCGGCAGATTTTGCTGCGATTCAGACAATTGTACTAAATCAAAGACTTTCGCTTCTTGATCTGCAAACTGGAGTGAAATCTTGGCTACACGCTGTTCTTTACCTGTATTGCTATTATAATATACGTATAGAACATTGAGCCCGTCTTTTACTTCTCCGGATTTAGAGGATAAGGTCAGATCATTGCTACTGAAAGAACACCATGTTGTGCCCTCAGTGATCTCTGCATTCCATATGGTCCCAGGAGTACCTGTGATGATTATGGCGGATGATCCGGATGCAGATTTTACAGTGGAGGAAATCTTCCAGTAGGCATCACCTAACTGTGATGAGTCTCCACCGTTAGAGTCATCATTGCTACATGCAGCTATACATGATATAAATACAGTTAGCAAGAGAAACTTTAAAGTTGCTTTATAGTAACTATTTAATAATCTCATTTATTTTGATTATATTGATGGAATCTTGAGATGATCAACTCTTGACAAGATCATATCTTGCCAAGAGTTGATAAAAGATAATATAATTATAGATTTCTTTTTATTAGTTCTTTTTAAAGAAGAAAATACCTGTTTTTGTTTGGGTTTCTGTTTTATAAGAACGAATATAATTATATGTTGCGCTTGCTGTAATTAGGTATGTGTTATTATTGGAAGCAGTAACTCCTGTACCATTACTTTTATCCATGAATACCCATTCTGCATCTTCCGCTGTATCTTTTAAATAAAGACGGCGATTGGTAGTAGCAACAGAGTTGTATAAATATTTGTCTCCTACTTTTATATAATAGGTGTTGGGCTTACCTGTAACTGCTACAAGCTCCATTTCTGTTCCTGTTTTTGATGCTTCTTGAGGAGTTATTTCATTATCTTTGAATTGATATGAAACTGTTACTAAATCACTGTTAGAGCTTGTTCCACTACCTGTATATGAAACTTCACCTGTCCATAATTGATAATTATATGGAGTTAAGTCTACTTTATCATTATTTAATTCAACATAACCTGCCATAAAATATTTGCCGGCAGTTAATTCTTCTAATGTTGAGATTAAAGAATAACCTCCGCCAGTTGATGGTGCAGCAACTGTTATTGGAATGTCGATGCTGTTTCCATTGGTCAAAGATACTTTCAAAGTTTGTTCAATCTCCTTAGCTGTAGTGTTAGCTTCTGCATTTACAGTTACTTTAGTACCATTTATAGTCGCAGATAGAATACCGCTTAATCCACCATGAGATAGTGTGTTACTTCCCATATTTACAACACCTATTTCGATGTCTTTACTGCCTCCGGTTGCAGGAAAACTTAAGGATGTTGGGGTAGCAGATGTGATTGTTGGAGTAGTCGAAGCAAAACCTGCAACATCTTCCATATTGCGTGGAGCAAGTTGTGGTACCTCTTTATAAACCGTTACTATACCAGTGATATCGCTTTCTACGGCTGCAAATGGTTGATCCATAAAGGCGGCTGCATCTGATTTACAGAAAACTGCAAACTCTTGTCCTCCTGATGTAAATGTATATGGGCTATTGATACCCCATATCCCAGCAGCTTGTGGAGTTGCTTTCTTTATTTTGACCGTCATGCTTTGATAGTTGATCAAATCATTAGGAGTTATCTCAATAGGGGTAATAGTTGCAGTTCCTTCTTTCTCAACAGTAGCCCATTCTTCAGTCTTTGCTCCTGTAACTTCATAAACTCCCTGATAGTTAACTATCTGTGCTTTTCCTTTGTGTAATGTAACTTTGATTTTGTCTCCTTTCTTGAGGCCTAGTTCCTTTGGATCAACTTGACTTCCATAAAGCATTATACCATTACCTGCTGTTGTAGCATTTTCAGTTGCAACAACAAGGTTGTTATTCGTATAATTCCCGCCTTCAACATCACTCTGAACAATTGCTGTAAGATAGCGATCTGCGTTATTGTCAAGTATCGTTTGTTCAGCTGTCATCTTGCTTATTAGCTCTGGAATAGTTATTGCTGTTGCTTCGCTCGGGTCACCACCGCCATTTCCTAAATCTATTTCTGTCCCACCAGCACCTGTAGCAAGTGTTATGTCATCAAGGCGGATAGAAGAAGCTGCTAAAGCAGTGTATTTGATGTATAGCTCAGATACCGCCTTTTTAAGAGTGAAATTGGCAGTTGCTAAAACCCAATATGGTTTTTCTGAATCTCCATTGTTCTTGGTATATGTAAGAGGAATCCAGTTTGTACCGTCAGCACTTAAAGACACAGTTAACTTAGATATATCAAATGTATTGTCATAATCATCTCCAACCTTTATAGAGTAGCTGGCACCGAACGTAAGTTTCAGATTAGTTTGTGCATCTGTGAGAGCTATTTTATTAATTTGGAAATATGCAGGAAGAGTTCCGAAGAATACAACATTAGGTCCTGATGCACCTTCATAAGCGCCTGAATTAGCTAATCCACTAGCACGAACTGATGCACTTGCTCCAGAATAAGTGACATTTGCAGAACCAACTCCGCTCTTATTCCAGCCATCATATGAATCTACATATGGGTAGGGGTTTGATACAGCTTTATCCCCAACCGTTTCGTTGTAAATTACTTCTGTAGGACCTACACTTCCACTGCTAATCTTAACAGTCTCTGACATCAACACACCCACCTTGTTAGAAATCTCGATAACAACACTGGCTTCGTCATTGATATTTTCCGGAATGCTAACTTGGATAGTAGCAGAACCTTCACCTTCATATTTTGATAGAGTAACCCATGATTTATCATCCTTTACTGTAGCTTTCCAACTACGGTTAGTTGAAATGTCAAAAGAAGCTTGGCTTCCGTTGGCAGGTTGGCCATCTAAGCCGAAAATCAAGGTTGTAGGCGAAACTTCGAGGTATGGAGCCTCGGTATCATCATTGTCGTCAACGCAACTTACGAAAGCTGTGCTAACCATTACAAGCATAAGCCCGTAGAATAACTTCAAAAAGTTTAAATTTTTCATTTCGCTGTTTTGTTAATTAATTAATAAAATTTTTGTGAATCATTTATCTTTTTATTCTTTATTGATAATAATAGTTTAGCAAAGTTATTTTTTTCTATGAAACATACAAAGTTTCTAACGTCTTTTTCGTATTACAATTACGTTAAATTTTTGTGACTTGTTAATCGATTATGAAGTTATTTTTTTTATTGATGAATAGATTGATTCTTTTTGTCTATAATATATGTCATTATGGAAGATTTTTGGGGAATTTATCACTTTTATGAAAGATTTACTTTGTCTTTATGAGGGGGAACCTATTAACAAACTCAGTACTTGCAGGGCGTTAAATAGAGTTTTCATTGGATGAGCTTTGTTTATTATTTGTTGTTTTAAGTAATGAGAACCCATATTGGGGATAGATTTGTTTTTTGTTTTCGTAGCCATTAAATTTCAGTACATATGAGGCTTTTACCCATTTTTTATATTATGGGTTTTCTCACTGAAGTTAATCCCTATCTTGAATACTTTCCGTCCATCCGTTTCGAAAGGTAACGTGTATCGTTTGGTGCAAGCCTTTTCCGTCGTACCATTCTTCGTGAGCCATCCGTCCTAGAACATAATAATGCTTTTTCAGTAATTCTACCAGATAGGTAAGTGTGCTTGTCTCAAACCAATAACTATCGAATTCTTTATATTTGAAAACATTAAGCAGGCTAAGCGGCGTGTCAGTATAGTCGCTTTTAACTGAATGAAGTGTAGAAAACAGTACGTACTGTTTGAAGTCTATATTTTAATCCCTATATTTGTCTACATTTCAATTTTATAAGGATAGGCATTATGGATACTACTTTCAGAATATACCCGATAGGGATACAGAATTTTGAAGACTTACGCAATAATAACAACGTCTATGTCGATAAGACGGAGTTGATTTATCGTTTGGCTAATACCAATAAGGTTTATTTCTTGAGTCGTCCCCGTCGTTTCGGAAAAAGTTTGCTGGTGTCCACTCTTGATGCTTATTTTCGGGGGAAGAAGGAGTTGTTTCAAGGTCTGGCAATGGAGCGTTTGGAGAAAGAGTGGAATGTCTATCCGGTGTTGCATCTTGATTTCAGCATGACGAAGTACACAGCTATGTCTGATTTGGAAGAACGTTTAAATCTTCAACTTCGTGAATGGGAACGAATTTATGGTAATGATCCGGAAGAAGAAGGTTATGCGGCTCGTTTTTCCGGAATAATAAAAAGGGCATATCAGCAGACTGGTTTACAGGTAGTAGTACTTATCGACGAATACGATGCTCCCTTATTAGACAGTAACCATTTGCCGGAACTGCAAAATGAACTTCGTGAAGAAATGCGGAAATTCTTCAGTCCCTTGAAAGCGCAAGGAGAATATCTTCGTTTCCTTTTCCTGACAGGTATCAGTAAATTCAGTCAAATGAGTATTTTCAGTGAATTGAATAATTTGCAGAATATCAGTATGAGAGACGATTATAGTGCTATCTGTGGTATAACCGAACGGGAGTTACGTACACAATTGAAAACTGATATTGAAATGATGGCGCAGGCTAATAATGAAACCTACGAGGAGGCTTGTACGCATCTAAAACAACAATATGACGGATATCATTTTAGTAAAAACTGTGAAGATATTTACAATCCATTCAGTCTGTTCAATGCATTTGCTCAAAAGAGCTATGAGAATTTCTGGTTTTCTACCGGGACGCCTACTTTCCTGATAAATATATTGCAGCAGAGTAATTTCGACATTCGCGAGTTGGATGGCGCAACGGCTACTGCAGAGCAGTTTGATGCACCAACGAGTGTTATTACCGATCCTCTTCCTGTACTTTATCAAAGTGGTTATCTTACCATCAAGGGGTATGATCCGGAGTTTCAACTCTACACATTAGCTTATCCTAACAAAGAAGTGCGGAAAGGGTTTATAGAATCTCTGATGCCCGCTTATGTGCATTTACCTGCCCGTGAAAATACATTCTATGTAGTCTCTTTTATCAAGGATTTGCGTGCCGGAAAACTGACCGAATGTCTGGAACGAATAAGATCTTTCTTTGCTTCGATTCCCAATGATTTGGAAAATAAGCAGGAAAAACATTATCAGACAATCTTCTATTTGCTGTTCCGTTTGATGGGGCAGTATGTAGATGCAGAGGTAAAGAGCGCAATCGGACGGGCGGACGTAGTAGTAAAGATGCAAGATACCATTTATGTCTTTGAATTTAAGGTAGATGGAACTCCGGAGGAAGCTCTGGAACAGATAAACAATAAAGGATATGCTATTCCTTATCAGTCCGATCATCGGAAAGTGGTAAAAATAGGAGTTAACTTCGATACTGCGACAAGAAGCATTGGTGATTGGAAAATCGTAGAGGAAGTATGATTCTTTCTCTCCCTGTTGATTTCGTCAATTCCTCTTTCAACCTATCACCATCATCCTGAAACACTTTATTCATCGTATTTACAGAGTGGTGATAGGTCATTCCTAACCTATCACCGTATCTTTCACCTATCACCTTGTAGAAAAACGTATATTTATGCTCTTTTTGGCTTGATTCGAACCACTTTATAAACATTCCCGCGCTTGGTGTGTATAGAAGGCACTTGATTCTTTTGCAATATTCTTCCGAATTGAATAATATTGCAATCGGATATATGAATTCTACTGTCGTGTTGCACCTGTTCCAGTATCTCAATAGCAAGAAGTAACTCATATTCTTTGTCCTCTTCTTTAGCAGCCCGGAAAAATTGGTGGAATAACTGCTCCGCAATGGGAACTACTTGAAATTCCTGATTGGCTTCGGTCATCACCTTTTCATCTTCAGTGTCGAACCAGTAACGTTCTCCCCTGTAAATATCGTGCATTGCTTGCGCATAAAGTTGTTCGTAATCAATTGGAGAACAGTCAATCGGACCGGTCACATTGATAACAATGTAGCGTCGGCTTCCGGAAGTGTCAGTCAGTAAGTCCTTGTGGTTGCTTGTTCCTATAAATGAAGCGTAACGGCGCATCTCTTGTGTGGCTGTGCCGTGAGGACGACGGATATTAACCACGGGCTTTTGCAGGATATGTTTCAGGAAAGCCTGTTGATTCACTCTATTCTGATCGAACTCGTCCATGTTGATGAGCGCAAAACGGTTTAGAGCCAGCTCGGCATCCCTTTTATTACTGAAATCAATGCGGTCGGTGTAATATATCTGTAATTCCGGCGGCAACAAACTCCGGCAGAAAGTCGATTTTCGATAAGCTTGTGGTCCGACAAGTAGCGGTACTGTACAATTAGCATACTTTCGATCGGTGTGACGCCAATGTTCCACCATATTTAGAAACCAGCGGTAAAACAGATCCGGCCAGTGAGCATTGTTGCAGGGAACACGGGAAGCCAGTTCACGAATCCGGTCGCGTCCGTCCCAACGGACATCCACTCCGAAAAGAAAATCCTCAATAGGGCTGAATATCGGGATGCGGTCGGAATCGAGGTAACGGATCACGTCCCGGTCCCATAGGTTGAGGCCCTCCAGACGTGCGTTCATGGCGATACTGTTGCGTATACGGTTGGTGATGGGGCGGAAACAAAAACAAAAGGTGTTCCGTTCGCGAAATTCCGTAACAGTCGTCATTGTGTTGTAACGAAATTCGTATCGGCGTTGCATAAACTCTTCCGTTCGAAATTCCAGTTCCTGTTCGGTTGATAAAGGTGATTTTTGTCCGAATCCTTTGGCTCCTGTATATACGTTCTGTATGGTTTGCCGGATGAGAAATTCTTTCTTTTTGGTGTAGAAATGAGCGATTGCCCAACGGGCTGTTTCTTCTTCCGGTATGCCTGCCTGAAAACAGTTTTCCCCCAAGTGGACCAATAATGGCTTGAGATCTTCGTCGGAATGTAGGTGTATGTTGGGGTGAAGTTCGCTTAATGAATGGTAAGCCTTGTTCAGGGCTGCTTCGAAGAGTGCTGACAAAGTGTCAAAGCTGTCATAACCAGGAATCAGCCGTTTGAAAGGAGATGTTTCTGCTTGTACGGATTCTTTGTAGGTTGTGTCCGATGGCATTTCCAATGGCTGACGCATATAAATGACGGTGGAGTCGGGATTATAGTAAAGTTCCGGATCACACGTTTGCCGGCAGAATTGCTCCAATGTCGGGTTTTTCAGTTCAATGGAGTAGGAGAGTGCCGGTTGATAAAGGCTGACGGCTTTTCTGTAGGCGTGGGCTTGGAATATTTCTGCTTCTTCCCGGTCTTTAGGAAGTGATTTGTCCGGGCGGGTGAAGCGTAGCCATATTTTTACGGAATGACCGCTGGAACCCATAAAGGCGGCAAAAGTCTGTGTAAGTTCTGCTGCTTCCTGTTTGATACGGTTTACTTCCGTCCGGTTTGCCAGATGGTTTACTTCTATTTGCACAATGCCGTTATATCCGGTCATTTGTGCGCCATTTGTTGTTTTGCGGAAGTTAGCCGCAGGGATGACTTTGGGTAGTTTTTGAGCAGCTTCCAGTTTGCTGTCCGGTGAGGCATAACGTATGCTTGTCCGTAGATTACTTATCGGGCGGGCTTTCGTTTCATGCTTCATCGCTTCTATTTGTAGGTTTATGTCCAACGTCCGCATGGTTGATGTTCCGTTGTTGTCCCGCATCAAAGTAAGTTTCATGTTAAAAGTGTTTATTGTTATGCCTCTTTATTAAAGGCTCATAAAGATAGGCTTTATTATCCGGTTTGCCAAGCTATATCGTACTTATTTATTGTTTATTTTATGAGGCGGATTCTGTTCCTTTATGTGGTCGCAAAATTCTATTGTGAAGAGAGCTTATCGCATGAATATACTAAAATGAAGAATGTAGTTCATTACGGGATAAAAAATGTTTCATGCCTCAAAACACTTGGTTTCAAGGCTTGAAACTCTTGTTTCCCCGGCTTGAAACTTTAGTTTCACCATGGGGAAACTTTGGTTCCATCAGCAGGAAACTAAAGTTTCTAGGCTTTGAAACTAAAGTTTCTAGCCTTTGGAACTAAGTGTTTCAAGCCTTGGAAACAAGAGTTTCTAAGTATGAAACAAAGATTACTCCTTATTAAAATGACTGTTTGCTATAGGCTTTTTTCAAAAATCAAGCGGTGATAGGTGATAGATGTGGTGATAGGTTAATGACAACCTGTCACCGTTCTGAAAGTACGATGAATAAAGGATTTGGTGATGCCGGTGATAGGTTGAAAGAGGATTTTCATTTTTATGTATGAGAGAGCTTGATGAATATATATAACTTCCAGTATTTATTTCCATATTTCTATCACATTTAGAAAAATATGTATATCTTTGCCACATGCTTTCTGCTCATCAGCGTGATGAAACTAGCGGGAAGCAGTATATATTACTAAATTGAGTATATGTGTATTATCTCTCACCTCTAAAAATAGCAAGTTTAAGTAAAGAGAGATGATTCGACAGATACTCCACGTGAACGGCTGTATATCAACATATCCGTAAAAGATGTGTTATATATAAACGATTGACGTGGGTGTCTGTTGTTATCATTGTCTTTTACGAGGGTATTGCTAGCCTTAGAGGTAGATAATGGTGCAACAGCATTCACGTCTTTCTTGTGTCCGGTCGGTTATGATTACCCCAAAAAGTCTAACCTAAACAATTCCCCGTCCGCCCGAAATACAGAAAACGTGAATGCCCGTTGCTCCACATAAACAAAATAATATTCAATCTTTATTGTGGAACACATTAAAACAAATGTATTATGTCGAAATGGATTAGCGTAGAAGAAGCGGCGGTCAAGTATGGAATTAACAAAGAGGTAATCTGGCTTTGGGCGGAGATGAAAAGATTCCCTATGTCATATGAGGGAGCTATCACTGCTGTTGATGAAGAAAGTCTTGAAGGATTCCTGCATCAGAATAAGGATCGAATTACAGCCGAGTATATCGACACATTGGAAGAGCTGTGTATTGGAAAGACAAAGATTTGTCTTTTATATGCTGAAATCATCGGTTATCAAGACAAGGAACTTCTGAATCAAAGGGAGCAAATCGCCCGGATGAAAGAAATACAAACTGTTATAAAAAGGCAAAACAGCCGACTCCGGGACTGCGAAAAAGTGTTCACGGAATATGAAGAGAACTTTAGTTCCTGTTGGATTGGAAGAATCTGCGCTAACTTAAGGCGGCTGATACGGTTGATACGACGGTAAATATTATCCATCTCATTTATTTAAAGATACCCTTGAACAGAAATGTTTAAAAATACTAGAAATATACTGTCATAAGATTTTTTATCCATTCGTTTTATATTCTTAACTCCGAAAAATTCGTAAGCGTTGATAAACCAATTACTTTTGGCTCCTGATTTTGCAGCATTTTTGAATATTCTGCGTCTAATAAACATAAACTAAATATTTCTAGTCATGAAACACAGACTGTTACTACTATTGCTATTCGTGTTCGCCACGTCTGTGGCTGGGTGGGCACAAAAATCCACGGCTCCTTCTTATACCATCAAAGGAGTGCTTCTTGATTCTTTAACACAAGAAGGAGAACCGTATGCCACGATTAAGATTACTCCCAAAAATGCTCCGGATAAAGCTGTAAAGATGGCGGTCACAGGGGCGAATGGTAAATTTCAGGAGAAACTGAATGTCGCTGCAGGCAGTTATATAATCACGATTTCTTCCATTGGCAAGTCGCCTATAGTAAAAGAGTTCACTTTAAAACCTTCGGTCAGGGAGATTGATTTGGGAACGATGATTTCTTCAGAAGCCAATAATGTGCTGAAAGGAGTGGAGGTTGTTGCACAGAAACCTTTGGTGAAGGTAGATGTGGATAAGATCGAATATAATATTGAAGATGATCCGGATTCAAAATCGAACAGTATATTGGAGATGCTTCGGAAAGTCCCTCTGGTCACGGTGGATGGAGAAGACAATGTGCAAGTGAACGGCAGTAGCAGCTTCAAGATCCATGTGAATGGAAAGTCCAATAATATGATGAGTAATAATCCGAAGGAAGTACTGAAAAGTATGCCGGCAAATACAATTAAATATATTGAGGTGATTACTTCACCGGGAGCCAAATATGATGCGGAAGGTATCGGAGGTATTTTGAATATCGTCACAGTGGGTACCGGATTTGAAGGATATACGGCTACTTTCAGAGGAAATGCCAGCAACAACGGAGTAGGCGCCGGCACTTATGCAATGGTGAAGCAGGGCAAACTGACGGTTTCTGCCAACTACAACTATAATTATAATAATAGTCCGCGCAGCTATTCCGACAGTTACCGAGAGAATTATGAACCTGATAAGGAGAATGAAAAGTTCCTGGAATCGGAAAGCAGTTCCAAATCGAAAGGTAATTTCCAGTATGGCAATTTAGAAGCCAGTTACGAGATTGATACGTTGAGGCTGCTGACTGTGGCTTTCGGAATGTATGGTAGCAATGACAAAAGCAACAGTGGCGGAACTACGATTATGCACGGAGCTGATCGTCAGGATTTTGCATATCGTTATAGAACGGACAATCATGGAAAAGGATCATGGTATTCCATCAACGGTAATATAGACTATCAACGTACTTCCCGGAAGAACAAAGAACGGATGATTACCCTTTCTTATAAAATCAACTCCCAACCTCAAACGAATGATTCCTATAATACTTATCTGGACATCGAGCCTGATGAGAATAAACTGGAGATCATCAAAGAACTGTCATTGAAGAATTTCCATTCGGACGGAAAGACGAACACAATGGAACAAACTTTCCAGGTGGACTATACTACTCCGATTGGAAAGTTGCATACGCTTGAAACCGGTGCTAAATATATTTTCCGGCGCAACTCCAGTGATAATCGGTTTTATGACACCGAAGGGGAAAGTGAAAACTATGCATATAATGAGAAACGTAGCAGCGAGTACCGCCATCTGAATCATATCCTTTCCGCTTATGCCGGATATACGCTGAAATACAAGGATTTTACTTTCAAACCGGGACTTCGTTATGAGCAAACCATACAGGAAGTGAAGTATCTGGTCGGTGCAGGGGAAAACTTTAACTCGAACTTTAGCGATCTGGTTCCTTCCGTCTCCTTGGGAATAAAACTAGGTAAGACGCAGAACCTTCGCGGCGGATATAATATGCGTATCTGGCGACCGGGCATTTGGAACTTGAATCCTTATTTTGATAATCAGAATCCGATGTTTATCAATCAGGGAAATCCGAACCTGAAGAGTGAAAAGAGCCATTCGTTTGATTTGTCTTACAGCAGTTTCACCGCCAAGTTCAACATCAATCTCTCTTTGCGCCATTCTTTCAATAACAATGGAATCGAAAGAGTCAGCCGCCTGATTACCGATAAAGACGGAGAAATATTTGAAGGTGGTCATAAAGCTCCTTATGGGGCTTTGTATAGCACGTATGATAATATTGGCAAAAGCCGGGAAACTGGATTGAACTTTTATCTGAACTGGAATGCTTCTCCCAAAACGAGGATTTACATCAATGGGCGTGGAAATTATAGTGATTTGCGGAGTCCTGCCCAAGAGTTGCATAATTATGGATGGAATGCCTCTGCGTATGGAGGTATTCAGCAAACCTTACCGGGAAAAGTCCGTTTGAGCTTGAACGGAGGGGGAAGTACACCGCGTATCAGTTTGCAGGGAAGAGGTTCGGGATATAATTATTATAGCTTGGGATTGAGCCGTTCTTTCCTGAAAGAAGAACGTCTTTCTTTGAATATTTATTGTAGCAATATCGTAGAGAAATACAGAACTTACAATAATCACACGGAAGGAGTTAACTTTATCTCGAAAAGTTCGAGTAAATATCCGAGCCGGTATTTCGGCTTTAGTGTCAGCTATCGGCTTGGAGAGTTGAAAGCCAGTGTGAAGAAAGCTGCGCGCAGCATCGACAATGATGATGTGAAAGGTGGCGGAGAAGGTGGAAATACGGGTGGCGGAGGTGGTCAGTAGACCACTTCCACGCACCGTAGTTCCCATTTATTTCTGTCTCACGTCTTGCTTGTTGGTGTTAAAACCAAGTTTGGTCAATCCGGCTTGTACGTCAGGATGGCTCATGAAAAGGTTCCATAACAACCCTGTCCGGTAATTTTCGATCATTACAGCGATAGGTCCTTGGTCGATAGCCAGATACCGTTGCGGATACCAATTATCCGTTTCGCTGAAAGCATCATAGAATCCGAAAGGACCGAACACTTTATCCCCCATGCCATACAAATGGCGCATTACCTGCATGGAATACTCCGGTGTATAGACAATCGATGAAAGTGCGGCGGTAGGGGAGATGACTCCTTTGTCGTCCTGCTCGTTGGGTGAATGAGCTGCATATCCATCGACGGAGTAACTGGCGGTCAGTCCCCAACAATCCGGTCCGAAACCTTTGTAATGTTTGGGGTTGCGGATGCAGTAAGCGCGGTTGACTAATGTCAGGTTGCGCATCTCGTGGAAGTAGCTGGGGCAGTATTCATCTTTCAATCCCACCGGATCAAGTCCGAGGAAAGAATATTGAGCCCAGAAAAGCGGTCCGGCTTCCGTGCCCTGATAGCGGAGATGCAATTCGATTCCTTCTACTTTGTGTGGAGAGACGATGGCTCCGTTCTGTGCCCAACCGTCATGATAAACGGCTGCAGGTACTCCATGTGTGGGAGAAGCGGCAGCAAGAATATACATAATCATACATTCGTTGTAACCGTGTACGGGGAAATCCATTTCCCAGCCATACGTCGGACTCCAATGCCAGTAGAGGACATTTTGCCCGCCTTTCCGATACCAGTTCCAGTCGACATCCCGCCAAATCCGGTCGATACGTTGAGCGAGTGCTTTCTCTTTCTCATTTCCGTTGACGTAATATTGGTGCACGGCAAGCAGACCTTGTATGAGGAAAGCTGTCTCTACCAGATCGCCTCCATTGTCTTTCTGACCGAACGGTTTCACCTTTCCGGTATCACCATACCACCAGTGGGGGTAGGCTCCGTGGAAACGGTCTGCTTTTTCGAGGAAAGAAACGATGCGTTCCATCCGTGCCCGTCCCTCTTCGCGGGTGACGTAGCCGCGGTCGATTCCCGCAAGGATAGCCATGATGCCGAAACCGCTGCCGCCGGAAGTGACTACATTGGCATCGTTTTCAGGATATACGCCGTCCACATGATACCGTTCGGGAGCCAGACCGCTATTCGGTTCGGCACCTTCCCAGAAATAGAGGAAAGTCCGTCGCTGAACGGTGTCCATCAGGGCGTCGTCCGACAGGGAGTCGGTGGCGGCAGTAAGGTTGTCATTCTTGCTTTTCCCTTTACAGCTTTGGAAAGTCAGGGCGATGGCGGATAGAAACAGTAACATGAGCGGAAGTGCGCTCATCACTGCGATTCTTTTATATTTATCGTTCATAATCAAGGTCATAATTTATAGGATTAGGCACGGATTACACGGATTTCACGGTTTTAGGAATTGTGGTTACATAAAACAACAGCGTAATCCGTGTAATCCGTGCCTAAAAGTTTAGTTCAATGTAAATTTCGCAGTTTTCACATCCCGGCTGTTCGTGCCGATCATCACTTCAAAGTCGCCCGGTTCGGCAACCAGTTGCAGGTCATAATTATAATACCGTAGCATTTCCGGTGCAATCTTGAAACGGACAATCTTCATCTCTCCCGGTTCCAGGAATATTTTCTGAAAGCCTTTCAATTCTTTGACGGGACGGGTGCTGCTGCCTACAACGTCGCGGATATAAAGCTGTACTACTTCCGTGCCGGGCCATGTGCCGGTATTGGTAACTTCCACTGCTGCGGTCAATGATCCGGTCATGTCCATGCTGGAATGGCTCAAGTCGATATCACTGTAAGAGAAAGTAGTATAAGAAAGACCGTAACCGAACGGATAAAGCGGATCATTATCCACGTCGAGATAGTTACTGCGGAATTTCTCAAACCATTTACCTTCTTTCAAAGGACGTCCGGTATTCTTGTGCGCATAATAAAGAGGTATCTGGCCTACGTTTTTCGGGAAAGTCATAGTCAGTTTACCACCCGGATTGACATAACCGAAGAGGGCGTCGCCAATGGCGTAAGCTGCTTCACTACCTCCAAACCATACATTCAGAATGGCGGGCACGTGTTCCTGTTCCCAAGTCAACGTAAGCGGACGACCTGTAAATAATACCAGTACTACCGGTTTGCCTGTCTTTAAAAGCTCTTTCAACAGGTTCTGCTGTACATCGGGAATGTTTAAATCCGTGCGGCTGCTACTTTCACCGCTCATTTCGGAAGATTCGCCTAAGGCAGCGATGATAATGTCCGACCGGCGGGCTACGTTCAACGCTTCATCCAACAATTGTTGGTCGGTGCGGTTATCGCGGTTCAGGGAACGACCGAACATCGTTGCCCGTTCTTCGTAACTTGCATCACTAATCAGATTACTTCCTTTGGCGTACATGATATTCGCTTTTCCGGCAGTCATCTCTTTCAGTCCTTCCACGAGAGAAGGGCAGCGGTCGAGCACGGCTGCTACGCTCCATGTACCCGGCATATTACTCCGGCTGTTTGCCAACGGACCGATCACTGCAATATTTCCTTTCGGATTGAAAGGCAGTAACGGATTTCCGTTCGGATTGCCGTCGGGACTGTCGTTTTTCAGAAGAACGAAACTTTCTGCTGCAATACTGCGGGCTGCATCGCGATGCGCTTTGGTAAAGATATCGCGTGCCGGACGTTTCGGATCGCAATATTTATAAGGATTATCAAACAATCCCAGTTTATATTTGGCTTCCAGAATACGGCGGCAAGCCGTATTCAGCGTTTCCATAGAGACTTTTCCTTCCTGAACGGATTTCTTCAATGTCCCCACAAAGCCTTCGCTTACCATATCCATATCCACTCCGGCATTGATGGCACGGGCGGATACCGTTTGAAGATCACCGATACCATGGTCGATCATTTCTGAAATACCCGTATAATCGGTTACCACAAAACCGTTGAATCCCCACTGTCCGCGGAGAATGTCTGTCATCAGCCATTTGTTGGCAGTGGCCGGAATACCATCCACTTCATTAAAAGAAGCCATCACGCTACCTACACCTGCTTCAACGGCTGCTTCATACGGCAGCATATAATCATTGAACATCCGCTGACGGCTCATATCTACGGTGTTATAGTCACGTCCTGCTTCTCCCGCACCATATAGTGCAAAATGCTTTACACAGGCCATGATTTCATCATTCCGTTCCATGTTCTTCCCCTGATAGCCGCGCACCATCGCTTCGGCAATCATAGCTCCGAGAAACGGGTCTTCGCCGCTGCCTTCGGACACACGTCCCCAACGAGGGTCGCGTGAAATATCCACCATCGGGCTGAAAGTCCATGAAATGCCGTCGGCACTGGCTTCTACGGCTGCAATGCGGGCCGATTCCTCAATGGCTGTCATGTCCCAAGTGCAAGACAGGCCGAGTGGGATAGGGAACATCGTTTCGTATCCGTGAATGACGTCCATACCGAACAGCAATGGAATTCCTAAACGGGATTGTTCCACAGCCTGCTTCTGTACTTCACGTATTTTCTCCACTCCTTTCAGGTTGAACAACCCTCCCACTTCGCCTTTCTTGATTTTAGCGGCAATATCGCTGCTTTTGGCTTGTCCCGTAGTAATCTCTCCGGTGACGGGGAGGTTCAACTGTCCGATCTTTTCTTCCAAAGTCATTTTGTTCATCAATACGTCGATGAAGCGATCCATATCCTGTGGCGACTTCTGTGCCGATGCGGTCAGAAAACCTGCGGCAAACAACAGGACGGATAGACTTAACTTTTTGTATATCATGCTATTATTTCTACTTTTATATCCATTCATATAAAGTCCTCCCTATATGTTGAATGTCCGGCACCGAGGAGGACACCGTTCGGCACCGGGAAACTATAGTTTCGGCACCGAGGAAACAACCGTTCGGCACCGAGAAACTTTTTTATTGATAGTCGGGGTTCTGTACCAGTACTCCTTTAGACTTGTCAATCTCTGTTTGAGGCAATGGCAGTAATGCGTTTTTGTCCTGATAATTTGTTTTACCGGCTGCGTGCAACACTTCCTTTGCAATACCCCAGCGAACAAGATCGTAGAAACGGTCGAATTCCATTCCCAGTTCCACGCGGCGTTCGTGGCGGATGGCATCACGCAATTCTCCCTGGTCGGTGGTCGTCACTTTAGGCAATATATTGGTATTGGAACCTCTGGCACGTGCGCGGACCTGTTCCAAATAGTCGATTGCTTCACCCGGGATTCCTTTTTCGTTGGCCGCTTCAGCTCCCATCAATAATACATCTGCGTAGCGGATCAAACGAATGTTTACCCAGAAGCCCTTGTTGGTATATTCTTTACGCAAAGCCGGATCGGTATATGCTTTCTTATTGAAGTAAGCCCCTATTGCCGGGGAAACCGGAGATTCGCCATAAGGCTCATTGGTGTTTTCCGGAGTGATAGGATCGCTGTCCGAGTGGCGGAAGTAGAGTAGGGTCGCGTTTTTACGTGGGTCACCCTGCTCGTAAGCTTGTGCCATATTTTCTGTTGCCATGTGCCATCCCCATCCCAAGTCCCATTGACCTGCTCCGCGCACACCCTGCACTTCACAAAACTGGCTACCGATAACGGTACTTTGAGGAAGGGCGGCAGTGGCTGTACATTGAAGTTCGAATATAGAACCGCCGTTGTTTTCACCGTCATCCGTGAAAATCTCGTTATACGGAGTTTTCAGGTTATAGAGTCCCTTGCTGATGACATCGGTGGAGGCTGTGTACATATTGTCCCAATCGTTGCGCATCATATAAGTACGTGCGTGTAAGGAACGGGCAGCTCCCCAAGTCAGTCGTCCGGTGTATTCGGTACTCCAAGTTTCCGGCAATGATTCTTCTGCTGTTTTCAGGTCCTTGTCAATCAGCTCATAGATTTTATCAGTGGTTGTCTTCGGGATATTGGCTTCCGATGCATCGTTGATTTTATAAGTCACCAAGGGGACTTCACCGAAAGCTCTTACCAAGTTGAAGTAGCAATAAGCACGGAAGAAAGAAGCCTCTCCCTTATTGATAATATCTTCAGCTTCTGTCTGTCCGGCTGTTTCTTTTTCTGCAATGGCGTCAAGAATGTCATTACATTGGTAGATGATGGCATAATTCTGCCCCCAATAAGCACCTAGCAGACCGTTGGTCGGCGTATACACGAAATCGTCATACATCTCGGCTACATCAGAACCATCGCTGGCGATACTTCCCTTTTCCGAATCTTCCGAACGGAAACAGTGGATGGCAAAAGCGGGAGGTCCGGCAGTGACATTATAGTTACGCATCATCGTATAGACATTATAAATCTTACCGTTGACCAGTGCGTTCGGATTATCATCTTCCGTGAACTGTCCTTGTGGACTGCGATCCAGAAAGTCGCTACAACTGCCTAGCGATAGTGTGGCTGCAGCGATAAAAATTGAGTATATATATTTATCTAGTTTCATACAATTATAGTTTTAAAGATTAAAGTTATATTCCGCATGGGAAAACTTGCCCGTGACACTCTGCCGTTAAAAAGTCAGGTTGATACCGAAGGTGTAGACTGCCGGTACGGGATAGCTGCCGTCATCTACTCCAAATGCGGTGGCGGTTCCTCCAAGTTCGGGAGTATATCCGGTGTTATGTTTCCACGTCTTCAGGTTCTGTATGTTGACATAGACTTTCAGAGCTTGCAGGCGTATTTTGGCAAGTAAGCTTTTGTCAAATGCATATGCTAACTGTACGTTGCGGATACGGAAGAACTTGCCGTCCTCAATGTAATATTCAGAGTTCAGGTTGTTGATGGAATGTTTGGTGTTCAGTAACGGTTGGGAGTTGGAGGTACCTTCTCCGTGCCAACGATCCATGCGTTGTTCCAGATAGTTGAATTGGGCGAAGTTGTAGTTGTCCCATGTACGGAAAATCTGGTTCCCGCCTTGTCCCATCATGTCGATGCCTAACGACCAATTCTTGTAGTTTACTCCGAGGGAAAAACCATAAGTCACCTTTGGGGTAGGGTTACCTATCATGGTACGGTCCTCCGGGGTGATTTCTCCGTCACCGTTCACATCAGCGAATTTTAAGTCACCGGGTGTCACGGTAGCCAACGTGTTTTTAGGTGATGCGTCAATATCTGCTTGCGACTGATAAACGCCCGCCACCTTATAACCATAGAAATATCCGATAGGATAACCTGCCATTGTGTAACTTTGCTGTTTATCTCCGGCAATGATGGAATATCCTTCCTGAACAAGGCTTTTGACCTCATTCTTGATGGTAGTCAGGTTGGCACTGACGGAATATCCCCAATCACCGATCTGATCGCGCCAGGTTACTGCCATCTCCACTCCTTTATTCTGAATCTCTCCCAAGTTGCCGATGCCGGGGATTGTTCCGGAAATTCCGGGAACCTCGGCTAACAAATCTTTGGTGTTCTTCTTGTAGTAAACACCCTCGAAATGTAAGCGGTTGCGGAGCAAGTTCGTTTCAAATCCAGCTTCCCATGCTTCTACTTTTTCCCAACGGAGGTTAGGATTAGGCAGATAAGCAAGCTGGTATCCGGGATAAATGATGGACGGTTTGCCGAATACGGCGGAATAAGCATTGGTCAATAACGGTTCGGCAGGATAGGCCTTGTCCAGATTCTGGTTTCCTAATGTACCGTAAGATGCTTTGATTTTCAACATATCCAGCCATTTGATATCTTTCATGAATTCTTCTTCAGACATCAGCCAGCCTCCACCCAGTGAGAAGAAGTTCTGCCATTCATTGCCTGTATAGGAGAAAGCGGAAGAACCATCCCGGCGGAAAGAACCGTTGAATAGATATTTACCTTTATAGTTGTAGATGACACGTGCAAGCATAGATACTGTGCTGCGTTCCCATTGGGTACTTCCATTGGTTGCGGTAGCCGCATCACCGATGCTGACAAACCATTTGTCCGGATCGCCCGGAATGACCAAGCCTACTCCCTGTTTGCGTGCTCCGTCCAATCGGCTCAACGAATTGTAGTAAGTAGTAAAACCGGCGGTAGCTGTCAGGTTATGGTTGCCGTTGTCGAAGCTGTTGGTGTATGTCAGCAGGTAGTCACTCTGCACTTTTGTTTCATTCTCTTTGAACTGGCTGACCTCGGTTTTTCCTGTTCCCAAAGTAGAAACACCTCCGTTGACAGTGGCATCATATACTTTCACAATCGGCGTATACGTACGCCCGTTGTTCGATGCATAGTCCATGGAGAACATAGCCTTGAAAGTGAAATGTTTCAGGAAGTCTACCTCACCGTAAATGTTACCGGATGCCCGGTAGTTCTCTGCTTTGGTAGTATTCGCTTTCAATTCGACGTCTACCATCGGATTGTTGATCTGCGCTTTCTGGAATTCGGGCAGAGCCGTATATAATCCATATTCTTCGTTATATACCGGAGCGATAGGAGCCGAACGAAGAGCGTTCAATACCTGTTTGGAATCTGCAGGAAGCATACGTGCTCCGTTAAACTGGAATCCGACTTTCAAAAAGTCTGTAATCTTATAATCATTACTGGCATTGATGGTCACCTTGCTGAATTTCTCATGCTCGATGTTTCCTTGTTCGTAAGAGTAGCCTACGCCCAGATAGAAACTATGTTTGGGGGAAGCTCCTGTAATACTGATGTTGTTGTTGGTAATGAAGGCCGTTTGGAAAATCTCGTCTTGCCAGTCTGTATTGGCATCCCAACCGCTATAATCGAATGGATTATCTCCTTGATTGGCAAGCTGTTCGCTATATAGCTCCTTGAATTGTGGGCCGTTCACCAGTTTCACTTTGTCCACCACTTTCTTGAAACCGAAAGAAGTGTTGATATTCACCAGTGTCTGTCCTTCTTTGGCTTTCTTTGTGGTGATGATGATCACACCGTTCGCACCGCGAACACCGAAGATAGCCAGAGATGACGGGTCTTTCAGAATCTCCATAGATTCAATATCCTCCGGATTCAGAAAATTAATGTTGTCGTTGAATAGCCCGTCGACAATGTACAGCGGTTTATATCCGTTGATGGAGTTTGTTCCGCGAATACGTATTTCCGGATCAGATCCGGCCCGGCCGGAGTTGACAATCTGCACACCTGCTACCTTTCCCTGCAGGGAAGACAGCGGATTCATAGCCGGTTTGTTGGCTATTTCTTCTCCTTTGACGTTGGTGATGGAACCTGTCAAGTCTCTTTTCTTTGCACTACCGTATCCGATAACGACTGTTTCGGCTAGCACTTGTGAGTCTTCTTTCAAAGTGACATTGATTACATTCTGTGCCCCCACTTTAACAGTCTGTGAAGTCATTCCCACGTATGAAAATGCCAGCACGTCCTCCGGTGTGACAGAGATTGAATATTTACCGTCCATATCCGTGATGGTTCCGGTGGAAGTTCCTTGTACGAGTACCGATGCACCGATCAATGGTTCATTGGCAGCATCCGTCACTGTTCCTGTCACCGTCTTTGTCTGTGCAAAGACCGATGTGGAGGTCAATAGCAGGCAAAAAAGCGTCATGATGCTCCTTGACCTGATGGCTTTTTTCTGAAGATGTTGTAAAAGTCTAGTCCTCATTGCATTAAATTTTTCCATTTGTTATTATTTAGGTTGAAGTCTTTTTTCTGCCGTCTTTTGGCGAGAGTAACAAAGGAAACAAACGAAATTCAAAAAAGATTTGGGAAAAAAGAGAGGATGCTTGTTTTTAACACAAAAGGGTGAGGAGACTGTTGAAAAAGTTCAGACATGAACCGGTGTGGTTCATGCCTTTCCTGTTTTAAAACATTTGTTCCGCAGTGGTCATACATTGAATGACATCTTCTTTGCTGCCATTGAAAGGACCTGATTTCTCTATTTTTAATGTAGACATGGCGGCTGCAAAACGACCGGCTTCTTCGATGCCGGCACCTGATACCCGTTGATATAAATAGCCGATGGTATACGTGTCTCCACATCCCGTTGCGTCTACCACTTCTCTGGGCTTATAAGCCGGAATACGATAGAAGTCTTTTCCGTTGAAGATAAGTGAGCCCATGCCGCCTAATGTGACTAATACTTCTTTCACTCCCCATTCATATAATTGGCGGGCAGCTTCATGCGGGTCGGAAAGACCGGTCAGTACTTCCATTTCATGCTCGTTGACTTTGAGGAAATGAATATATTGCAAGGCTTCTCTCTTATCTGTCCAGTCCACCGGATAGACGTGGGTGTCACGCACTTCACGTAAATAGCCTTGTGAGTCTACTGCAATCAACCCTTTTTGAGATAGTTCTTTGATTACTTCCAATGAGAAGTCGTCAGCCAGCAGAGAGCCGAGATGGTAGATTTGCGCATCTATCTCTTTCAACTGACTGGCTGTGAACGGATCGGCTTTCGCTAATACCCGTTGGGTACGGTCGTCCGGATTGGCTCCATAGATGTTCTCGAAGTATACGGAGTGTTTGCTCGGTAAGGCAGTTACGTTAATACCCACTTTGCGCAGCTGCTCTACAACTTTCATTTCAGTGGCACCTACTGCCGTTACCAGCGCATAATCGATATCATTAAAATGGCGGATGGCATGTGAGCAATAAAAAGCTGTTCCTCCCGGCATGTAGACAGTGTTTTGAGGAGTGACTACTTTGTCTAATGTGATGTGACCGATGCAGCAAAGTTGATGTTTATTCATGTTTAACTAATTAAAAAGCCTCCAAGATAGTATCTTGAAGGCTTATAGTTTATTTTTGGTGCGGATGATAGCCGTAAAACATTTGGGCTATTTCGCACTTATTATCAGTAATTTACAGAGCCTTCTCTTTAGTCAATGTCACCGAATTAGCCACCGACTAAGTCACGAACTCCTTTTTTTATCTAAATCAATGAGCTCTTATTTGTAAAACAAAGGTATCGTTTTTAATCGGATAAACCTAATTAAAGTGACAAATAATGATAAATATCGCATTTGATTTATCAATTTCGCGGCGTGAAAAATATAAATTATACAAAATTACAGGAATTCTTATATGAGAGGTTTAAAAAGAAATGTTATCAATAACATCATAGCGGGAATCGTTATAGCAGGAATAATCTTCACTATACAATTAATAGGAAGCTGTGAACAACCGGAAATAACTCATCAGAAAACTCTCATTGACAGTCTGCAAATAAATACGAATGATGAAATTAATGACTGGGAAACAGATACCATCATCTATCATACAACCACTAAACCAACTAAATAAAACATTTTTCTTGCTAAATAATTAACCTATAAGTTTATTATATCGTTATTTTTGCGTATCTTTGTCTTACTATAAAACAAGGAGATATGACATTTGACGACATTACTGGAGACAGAAAATTATGGGCTGTACACTTTGAAGGCGACGATGATAACGAATTTTATAAGGTGTTCAACAACTGGGCGGACGTGGTTTGGCTGCGCGCTTTCTTCAAGGAGAACATTGACGACTTGAACGCCTATTTTAAAATAACGGATATAAAAGAAGCTATCAGCGATACTATCGAAGATAGCGAACGCCTTCGATACATCATAATGGACATCTCCCCGGAAACTGACTTAAGCAAGATTTTCCGTCCGCTGGACAATAACCAAGCTTCGGATGTGATGCTGCAAAAAGAAAAGGCCCGGTTAAAACGTAAATACGGTCACTCGTCATGGCTTCGACTGTACGCTATCAAATTGATTCAAGGAAACTACATTATCACTGGAGGTGCCATCAAGCTGACGGCTACGATGCAGGAAAGAGAGCACACCAGGCAGGAACTTGTGAAAATAGACAAGGTACGACGCTACCTGCTCGAAGAAGGAATCATTGACGACGAAGGGTTTATAGAGTATATTAGTGAATTATAATTTGGGAGGAATAGTATGGAAAATCGTATGAAATCTGTCGCACAAAGGCTTGAAGAACATTCTTCTCCAACGCCTTCGAAATGGCGTGAGCTGTTTGACTTCCTTGAAACAAACAAGTCATGGCTCCGACATTCACAAAATATTGCCATGCTGATGTTAGACAGGATGGAGGAATTAGGAATGAGCCAAAAGCAATTGGCTGAAAAAATGAATTGCAGCCCGCAATACATTTCAAAGGTGTTGAGAGGACGGGAGAACCTGTCACTTGAAACGTTGACTAAAATTGAAAATGCACTGGAAATCTCTATCATCAAAGGAGAACCAGTGGCTGTATAATTCATATTAGGTACCGTTAAAAATCGTCAGCGGATATTTCAAGATCTTGTGCTCGAACTCGAGCACAAGATCTTGAAATATCTGATAGCAAACCTTTCATTGGTCAAGATCTTCCGGAGCGTATTTTGCTAGCAATCATTTTCCCCCTCTTTTTCCTT
>OGRP01000115.1_pt1 | contig 95325 bp, 85 predicted proteins | sample 1553531 | NCBI WGS metagenome assembly OGRP01 (sample SAMEA2580045, study PRJEB22360) | human gut metagenome | biome: human gut; feature: human-associated habitat; material: faeces | place: Denmark | collected 2008/2010 | reverse complement strand
AAACAGCCGTCCGAAATCGGGACGGTGTTTTTGGAGATAAAAAACAGCCGTCCGAAATCGGGACGGTGTTTTTGGAGATAAAAAACAGCCGTCCGAAATCGGGACGGCTGTTTGGATTTATAATGTCTCTTGTTTCAGTTGTTCGACGAAACGATCGATTCGCTGTAGTTCTTTCGGAATATCGATTCCCTGCGGACAGTGCGGATTGCATTGATTGCAACTGGTGCAATGATCCGCCTGGCGGAGTTTCGGTACACTGCGGTCGTACCCGATCAGATAAGCCCGGCGAGCTTCGCGATAGTTTTCATCCTGTCCGCTCTGAGGGACATTCCCCTCGTTCACACATTTATTATAATGAAGCAAAATTCCCGGAATATCGATACCGTAAGGACAAGGCATACAGTATTTGCAGTCGTTACATGGGATGGTCGGATACTGCATCATCAAGTCGGCGGTGTCGAACAAGAAACGGTTTTCCTCTTCCGTCAACGGTTGCAACGGACAGTAGGAGCGGAGGTTGTCTTGCAGGTGCTCCATGTAAGTCATGCCGCTCAGCACAGTGAGTACGCCAGGAAACGAGCCAGCAAACCGGAAAGCCCAGGAGGCGACGCTCCGTCCCGGTTCGCGTTGCTTCAGGCGGGCGACGATATGGTCGTGCACGTTCGAAAGCCGTCCTCCGAGGAGTGGCTCCATGATGATGGCGGGAATCCCCCGTTTCTGTAATTCCCCGTACAGATATTCCGCATCGGTGTTTCTCGGGTTGATCTCTTTGGCATGTTTCCAGTCCAGGTAATTCAACTGGATCTGGACGAAATCCCATTGATATTCGTCGTGTTTCGAAAGCAAATAATCGAACACCTCTATATCTCCGTGATAGGAGAAACCTAAGTTTCGGATACGTCCTGCCTTGCGTTCTTCGAGCAGGAAGTCGAGTATGCCGTTCTTGACATACCGGTTTTCATAGGCTTCCATACCACCCATGCCGATCCCGTGGAGCAGCATATAATCGAGATAATCGACTTGCAGCTCCTTGAGCGAATTGTTATACATCGCGATAGAGGCTTCGCGGCTCCATGTGTCGGGAGAGAAGTTCGAAAGCTTGGTGGCGATATAATATTTGTCGCGCGGATAGCGGCTGAGGGCGATCCCCATAGCATGTTCCGAACGTCCTTTGCAATAGGCGGGCGAGGTGTCGAAGTAGTTCACACCGTGCTCGATGGCATAGTCAGTCAGCCGGTTGACCATCTCCTGGTCGATTTCGTCGTCGCTATCTCTTGCGCTGTTTTTGGCAATAGTCGGCAGGCGCATGCATCCATAACCGAGGATGGAAACTTTGTCTTTTGTGGACGGCGTCGTGCGGTATGTCATCCGGTCCGTGGGAATAGGGGTGGAGCTTCCCGAACCTGAGGCCATCCCGCTGTCCGAACTGCACCCGGAGAGCAACGGGGCGGTAGTTGCCGTGCTGATTCCTACAATCTTCAGGAAATCGCGACGGTTTATCGCTTGATGATTGTCTTTTTTCATATGTGATGATTCTTTTATTTCTTGATCAAATATTCCGGTGTTGTTCGTGCCCTTCCACATAAATGGCGCTGAACGGACGCGACGGGCACAGGTTTTCACAGGCTCCGCAGCCGATGCATTTTTCCTCGTTTACGACCGGAAGTTGAGGCGAATCCGGGTCGTTCGGGTCTTTTGCCACCATCAAGATCGCCTGGGTAGGGCAATGGCGGGCACAGTTGCCGCAAGTGACACCATCCCGGTTGACGATGCAATTTTCCTGAATCAGTACGGCATGTCCGATCTGGATGGCCGTTTTGTCCGCTTTCGTGATTGGACGGATCGCTCCGGTCGGGCAAACTTCCGAACATTTGACGCATTCGGGACGACAGTATCCTCGCTCGTACGATACTTCTGGCTGCATAAATGTTTGAAGGTTCCCCGAAGGACGCAGCACATGGTTCGTACAAACCGATACACAAAGCTGGCACGCGGTGCAATGCTGGGAGAAATTGGCAGCGCTCAGCGAGCCCGGAGGAGTGATCGGGGTTGTCCGGTCCGGTTTCTTTTTATCTTCGATGATGGCCAGTCCGCCGTCGACTTTCTTGTCCGGGAGTTGTACTTTTTCCTGGGCTTTCAGTGCGGCTGAAGTGGCAAGTAATGCCGATACGGTAAAGAATTTGCGACGATCGGGCTTGTCTACGGCCGGTTGGGCGGTCTGTATTTCCGCCTTGTTTGTTTTTCTGCGTGTATATCGGATGGCTCCCTGCCGGCATTTGTCGATACAATCCATGCAGGCGACGCAACGGCTGTAATCGATCTCGTGTGCTTTCGCATTGATACAGGCTGCTTTACAATTGCGGGTACACAAACCGCAACCATTGCATTTGGACGTATCGATAACCGGCTTGAAAACGGAAAAACGGGAGATCAATCCCAAAAACGTTCCTACCGGGCAGATCGTGTTGCAATAGGTTCGCCCATTCCGCCAGGCAAGTATGATCAGTATAATGAAAGTAACTGTGGCAATGATAAAGGTTGGGAGGCTCCGTAGCCAGACTTCCGTCTCGTAGAAAGCATAACTGCCCGCCCGTTCCGCCAAGTAGGCCAGAAAGTTGTTCCCCCATTGCCAGAGGGGTGCGAATAAGTTAGAGGCGATACGCCCGTAAGCGCTGTAGGGTGCGATCAAGGCCGCCCATGCCCCTAACCCACTGATCATGGCAAGGATAAAGATCACCATCACCCCGTATCTTAACCAGGACAAGGCGGGGGAATACCGGAAACGATTTTTCTTCCGTTTCCCCGCCAGCCATGAAACGACATCCTGGAATATACCGAGAGGGCAGATTACAGAGCAGTAAACCCGACCGAAAATCCAGGTCAATGCAATGAGCAACAGCACCACGCCGAGGTTGAGTGCCAATACCGCCGGCAGGAACTGTATTTTCGCCAGCCACCCGAACCATGTATGCAACGTCCCCGTGAAATCGAGAAACAGCAGGGTGACAAGCGTAAAACAGATAAATGCAGTTGTAAGTCTGATTGTTCGCAACATAATAAGCTCTTTTTTAGATAGTCTGTTATTTTATGTCGCAAAAATAGTGAAAGGAAATGATTTACAACTTATACGAATTACAGATTGATATACCAATATTACGGTTTTGTCAACTTCGGCAAAAAGTCTGGCTGACAAACTTCAGGACTTCCGGCAAAGCCGTCCGCCAATAGGTCCAGCTATGGCCGCCGTCGCGCACTCGGAATTCATGCCTGATCCCTTTCTGCCTCATGATCTGGTGCACCTGCATGTTTCCGTCCAGCAGGCCGTCGTCATCACCGCAATCAATGTAATAACGGATTTTGGGCAAGTTGTTTTGGTCCCAGTCGGAAAGGATCTTCAAGACATTGTTTTGCTTCCAGTGTTCGTCTCCCGGTCCGAACAGGCGGTTGAATAAATCCTTATGTGACCGGGCTTTTCGTGCTTCCATGACTGTGTCGTCGAAAACGGCGGCACTCAACGGAGCACATGCGCAGAACATGTCCGGATGATGCAAGCTGTACAGGAATGATCCGTAGCCACCCATCGACAATCCGGCAATTGCCCGGCTTTCTTTGTCACTGCGAATCCGGTATGTTTTTTCCATATAGGGGATAAGTTCTTCAAAAAACATGTCTTCATAAGGTACTTTTCCATCATACTGGTTGATATACCAAGTGTCCCATGCGTCCGGCATGACGATTATCATCGGCACGGCTTCCTCGTTTGCGATGGCACGGTCGGCAATCGTTTTCATTTGTCCCATCTGTATCCAGTTGGTTTCATTGTCCGTATAACCATGCAAGAGGTAGAGGACCGGATAATTCCTTTTCGAGGTGCTGTAGTCGGAAGGCAGGTAGATGGAGTAGGAAACTTTCCTACCTAATTTGTTACTTTCGAAAGAGAGCGATTCGAAAATTGTACTTTGCGAATATCCTGCAACGTTGAATAGAAAGCACAGGATACAATAGAGATAAAATTTGTTTTTCATATACTATTAATAATTAGATTTGTTTGTCTGGACAGAGTAAGAATAAGAGAAGAGAGCTTGCCGGAAAACCCATTAGGTTTCGACATACTCTCTTTCCCTTATTGGGAAATTAATCCGCCACCGGATAGGGAAATTCGGTCAACCCTTTGTACATGAATTGATAGGTCGGAACTTCGATTCCCAATTCTTGGGCAGTTCGTACGACATAGCCTGTCAATGTTTCCACTTCGGTGCGATTGCCTTTTTGAAAATCACTGTGCATGGAGGTTGTGGAGTTGTTAGGCATGATCTTCTGGGCGTCGATGGCGGAGAATACTTGACCGTCCGGCAGACGGATCCCTTTGGCTTCTGCCACGCTTTTGAGTTCATAACCTAACGTGATGAACAGATCGATATGGTTATTTACCACTTCGCCAATCGTTTCATTGAAATAGGAGGTGATAGTGGCGGCGGTCGAGATCATGAAGAATTTCTTCCAGATTTCCAAGTCAATGTCATCCGGTATTGTGGTAAGGATACGGGCGTTGACCAATATATCCTGTAAGTCTTTCTGTCGTTTCTTGTTTCCTTGTTTACTTCCGAAGAACATCCGGTCCTTTATGGTGAACTTTTCCACTCTTCCCGGTCTGACCAAGCGGGAACTGATGTAAACGCATCCTTTCCAAACCTCATTGTTCGGTAATAGCTTTTGTATGCGTTCCGCTATATCCGCTCCGTTCAGCAGAGGAATGATAACCGTATTAGGGCCGATGATCGGAGTCAGCTGAACTATATTCTCCTCCAAGTCGTAGCTTTTGGTACAGCAAAACAGGTAATCGACTGGTCCTATTTCAGCAGGATTGTCGGTTGCGAGGGTTGGTTTTGCTTTGATCGTCAGGAATGTATTTTTGACTTCGATGCCGTTCTTACGTATCTCTTCCAGGTTTTCACCCCGGGAAATGAAATAGATGTCAATATCTTCAGAGTCTTTGTAACGGGCAGCTAATAGTCCTCCGTAGTAGCCGCCTACAGCTCCTATACCGGAAATCGCTATTTTAGTTTTATTCATGTTCTTGTCTTGTTATTTTTACAAAGATGAAAAATAAAATTGGAATAACTATATCAGTTTGAGTTCTTTTAGAAAGTTGGGGATACATTGTTCAAAATTAACACCAAAGCGGTAGTCCGTTTTTACATTATATGTCCGGCGTATACTGTCGGCTGTGAAGTTTACGGCTATTTGTGCTGATTCGCTTAAGCTGAAGTTATTCAGCAGGCCGGATAACAGGGCGCTCGCAAAAACATCTCCTGTTCCGTGATAACTTCCTGGTATCCTTTCGGAAAACAGGTAGTCTGTCGAATCTTTCCTTTGGTCGTAGGTCGCAGCTCCCAATTTCTTTTCTTCAAAGTATACACCGGTCAGTACGATCTTTTTCGGTCCGAGCTTGCTTAATTTTTTTAAGATTTTTTCGATATAAGCCTGCGTATAGGGACCGGGATGGTAGCTCTCTTCCAGTAATAAAGCAGCTTCGGTCAGGTTAGGGACGATGATGTCTGCTTTCCTGCATAAGGATCTCATGCCTGTTGCAAACTCAGGCTGGAATATGCGATATAGTTCTCCGTTGTCCGCCATTACCGGATCTACCAGGATCAGGTTGTTTTTTGATCTGAATAGTTCGAAAAACTCTTTGACGAGGTCCAGTTGTTCGAATGAACCTAAGAAACCGCTGTAGGTCGCATCGAATTGTATATCGAGCGACTTCCAGTGCTGCATAAAAGCCCGCATGTCGCTTGTCAGGTCGCGGTAAGTGTATCCGCTGATTCCTCCTGTATGAGTCGATAATATGGCGGTCGGCATGGCACATGCTTCTATTCCGGCGGCGGAAAGGATAGGCAAAGCAACAGTTAGAGAGCATTTTCCGAATCCGGACAAGTCATGTATGGCAGCCACACGTTTTTGATAATCTTTATTTTCCATTTATATGTTATGACTTTATTTTTCTATAACAACAAAAAATATTTCCGATTTGTTATTTGAGAAATAGATAGGCTATGAGAAATATTGCTATTATTGCACTGTTATTGGCATGTGTCAGTGTGGCTGGCAACGCTGGGAACAGGAAAGAGTTTGATTTAATGAAACAAGAAAATATGAAGATGAAAGACAAGGCTGAAATATATCTGGCAGGCGGTTGCTTCTGGGGTACGGAACATTTCTTGAAACAGATCAGAGGTGTGGAACAAACGGAAGTCGGTTATGCCAACAGCCAAGTTCCCAATCCAACCTATAAAGAGGTGTGCACCGGGAATACCGGAGCGGTAGAAACAGTTAAGGTTGTTTATGATCCGCGAACGGTCGACTTGGATCTACTGTTAGATTTGTACTTTCAGACGATAGATCCGACTAGTGTCAACCGTCAGGGTGGGGACAGTGGTTTACAATATCGTACGGGCATTTATTATATCGATAAAGACGATGCTCCGGTGATCGAAGCTGCCATTAAGGATTTGGCAAAAGACTATGCGAAGCCGATCGCCATCGAGGTGATGCCACTCGTTAATTTTTATGCTGCGGAGGAATACCATCAGGATTATTTGGATAAGAATGTGGGCGGTTATTGCCATATTAATCCGAAATTGTTTGAATTGGCACGGAAAGCTAATGCCCGTCCTGTTTATGCAAAGCCGGATGATGTGACTCTTAAGAATAAACTTTCGGACATACAGTATGCCGTAACGCAAAAAAATGCCACGGAGCCTGCATTCCGCAATGAGTACTGGAATGAGCATAGGGAAGGAATCTATGTCGATATTACGACTGGTGAACCGCTTTTCGTATCTACCGATAAGTTTGATTCCGGCTGTGGCTGGCCCAGTTTTTCCAAACCGATTGATAAGAAACTGATTGTCGAAAAGCCGGATACTTCGCATGGAATGACCCGGACAGAAGTACGCAGCCAGACGGGGAATGCTCATTTAGGTCATGTCTTTCCGGATGGTCCTGCCGATAAAGGAGGTCTACGATATTGTATAAACAGCGCTTCACTGCGGTTTATCCCGAAAGAAAAGATGAAAGAAGAAGGTTATGGGGATTATTTGCCTCTTCTGAAGAAATAAAATCAGGCTTATATATTGATGAGGCAGTATCCACTGCCTCATGTTTTTTATTTATTGTTCGAGAACATCCAAGTCCATTTATGCCATATGCTTTCCAAGGGACCTTGTTTGTGGCTTGCCAGCCACCATTTGCAGAACGAAACTTGTAACAGGAAGAGGGCGAACCCGATTAGTAAACTTATTGTATAGCCACAATAAGGAGCTAAATATAGTCCGAACGGGAAATAGATGATCGCTCCCATGATTGATTGCGCGATATAATTTGTCAGGCTCATCTTACCGTAAAAACGCAGAGCTGAAACAGCTTTCCTGAAGCATTCTTTCTGGTATAAGAGTACAAACGAGGAAACGAGGATGAATGTAAACGCAAATTTCTGCCACATGTCGAAAGCTGTCCCTACGGTTTGCTTGATCAAGGCATTGTCGCTTGCCATGATCTGTTCTTTTAAGGAATACAAGGGAGCGAAACAGATTGCAGCAATAATAAGAACCTTTACCCAAAAACGCAGGTGTGTTTCGCTTGTAACGAATAGTTCTTTTCTGCCGATATAAAGTCCCACCAGGAATAGACCTGCCGTCTGCAGAAAACGTCCGGCTCCGATAGCCCAGTACAAACTTGCTTTTTGTCCTAACGTGATATTGCCCCAGATGAAGTCCAGGAAATTTCCGGCTTTGGTATATTCGGCGACCTCACTGTACATGGCGCCTACGCCGAGATCCGGCAGAGCATGGGCAGGATTGAGCAGACTCATGATGTAGTGATACCATTCTATAGGTTGGATTAATAATATAATAGCTGTGATCAAGATCGCTTTGTCACTCCATTTGCGGACCAGAAATAAAACCAAACCTACTACGGCAAATAACAACAGTACGTCTCCGGCCGGGAAAAAAGCGGCATTCAAGGTTGCGAAGCCAAGCAACAGAACCAATCGCCATAAGAAGCGGTAGCCGAAGTCTTTTCCTTTCTTTGTCTGATTATGACATTGGATATAGAATGTAAACCCGAACAAAAGAGCGAAAATAGCATAAGCTTTTCCTGCAAACAGGGAAAAAATGACGTTAAACACTCCGTCGTTTAAGACGGCTAGCCATGCTGGTTGTTCTGTTGGATAGACTGGAAAGATAAAATGTTCCAGATTATGCACTAAAATAATTGCCATGACGGCAAATCCTCTTAGTGCATCGACTACTTCAATACGTGGGATTTTACTTGCTGATAGTTCCATATAAGTTGTTTATTAAGTTTCAATGTTCAAATATAGGTAATTTTGATTTCAAAGCATCCATGTTTTGAAATTGGAAAAGTTCACAAGCAGTATTCAAGCGATATTGGGTAACAAATTGTGAGAATGCATTCCTTTGCATCGCTTGGAAGTTGGACTTTTGGGTAATAAAAAAAGCCACAAATCATTTATTTGTAGCTTTTTGTCCGTTTACTGACCATTTCTGACCAGTAAATTCAGCGGAGAAAGAGGGTTATGAACCTGCTCTCCTATATCCTTGAAATTCAATTCATTATCAAAATGTCAATGCCTTAGGGGGTACAACTTAGGTTACAAAAAAGACTGAATTTTGTCTGTTCTTGGCTTTTAGTTGTCTGCCTAAAACTTCGGTTCAAAGATACAATTTGTTTTTGATTCGCGCAAATATCTGATAATAATTATTTCCCAGTTAGTGCAAGGTGCAAGCTATATATATAAATATAGACTTGCACCTTGCACTAAAAAATTACTGGCACACAAATGTTTGAAAACAGAAAATCCGTATCTTCGTGATTGAAATTGAAAATGGATGCGTATGTTTACCAACAGGGAAGAAGTATTGGAAAATGCTTTGCGAGTATTCGCAAAAATGAACTATGAGAAAGCAAGCCAGATGGAAATAGCCAAAGCCTGCGGTCTGTCAAAAGCAGGACTGGTCTATTATTACCCGTTCAAGCTGGACTTGTTCGTAGCGGTCGTGGACAAATATATATTCCACACCCAACAGTTAGAAAACAAGTTCCAGTTCACGGCAAGTTCGTTCTCGGAATTTATCGACCAGTATGTAACTGGGGTGGAAAATACCATGAACAGCCTTGTAAGCCTGCTCGATGACGGGAACAATCCCTATGGGTGCAGCTTCAATTTCTACTACTACCACTTGCTGATGCAGGTACGGTTATATTATCCCAATGCAGAAAAGAAGATAGCCTCCATATTTGAACAGAACTATCAGTTATGGAAGTCTGCCATCCAAAGAGCAAAAGAAAAGGGAGAAATCCGACAGGATGTAAATGTGGAAGAAACCGCTTCGGTGTTCTGGCAAGTCTTTTTCGGTTTTTCTTTTGAACAGTCATTCTTTCAAGGGGTGAACATAAAGCAACTGGAACAAAAACTACATTCCATTTACTCTTTGTTGAAAGCCTGAAACCGGGCTTTCAATGCAAACCTACAACCGCATATCATTCTTGTAAGCAGTTTTAACACAACAAAACCAACCGACCGATTTGTTTTTATTTTCCTTTTCTCTATATTTGTAGCAACGATTTTATTTTCAGCTACATGGACAATGTTCAAAAACAGAGAGGAAATGTCGTGCTTTACAAGGAGCAAAAGGACGGTACGGACTACATACGGGTAGAGTATGCAGAAAACGGGGAAATCTCCTTACTACTCTCCCAAGATAAAGCCGTGGAAATGGCTGGCAACGGTTCTGCCTACATAACGGCGGAAACATTCAAGCTATCGGATTTCTACGACCGTTATTCTCCCTATGCTTACATTGATTACAGCCGGGTGTACGTGCGGCATCCCAAACCCACAAGAGAATACACGCTACCGGAAGGCTATCTTGAACTTTTGGAACAGAAACGGTACAGCCCATCGACCATAAAAACCTATCGAGCCTATTTCAGCGACTTCATGGAATACCACAAAGGACGTAACATTGACCGTCTGAAAGTGGCAGACATCAACAGGTACATTCTCTACCTCGTGAACGAAAAGAAAATTTCCGTATCACAACAGAATATGCGCATCAACGCCATCAAGTTCTATTACGAGCAAGTGAAAGGCGGAAAACGGCAATACTACGGTGGCATTACACGGGCAAAAGAGTATAAGACAATCCCGGAGGTATTGAGCAAGAACGAGATAAAACGCATTCTTGACCAGCTATCCAACATCAAGCATCGCTGTATGATTTCCTTAGTTTATTCTGCCGGATTGCGGCGTAGTGAACTGCTGAACCTCACACCCAAAGACATCAACAGTGAAACGATGTCTGTGCGTATCATGGGTAAAGGAAAGAAATGCCGCTATTCGCTGCTTTCGCCCAAACTACTGGAAGAACTGCGGCTGTATTTTCGTGAATACCGCCCGAAAAAATGGCTGTTTGAAGGCGAAACGCCCGGAGTTCAATACTCGGCAAGCGCATTGGTGAAAGTGCTGAAAGAAGCCGCACAACGTGCGGGCATCAAGCATCGGGTACATGTACACATGTTGCGCCATTCATTTGCGACCCATCTGCTGGAACAAGGAACAGACCTACATACGATACAGGAACTGTTAGGGCACAATGATATAAAGACCACAGCTATATATCTTCATACCTCGAATGCACATAAAGCTAAAATTCCAAACCCGCTTGATTCGTTGGATGATTCATAGGGTGCAGCTATTAGAGATTAGGAAACACACCTGCCGGGTGTCGGTTATCGAAATATCCTACACCTAAAGGTGCATTTATAAATAAATTAATATTAAATCTGTTATGAGTTGGTATAAGTATTGGTATTACACAATTTTCTTTATTTATGATTCCTTTGGTAAAGACAGAGAACAGAATAAGGCATTTTCTGTGGTGTGTTTTAGTTTTATCATATATATGATATATAGCTTATTGGGAGCTTATACAAATATGATGCTTGAATACTCAATTCTAAAGTATATTGCGCATCCTTGTTCACATTTCATTTTTATAATAATGATTTATTGCTTTAATGGATTCTTGTTTTGGTCGGAAAAGAAAGCAAGGATAGGAAGAAGCATTTATCGGGAAAAGAATGAGAAAAAGAAGAATGTGATTTGTATCATGCTAACATTAGTGATTTTTGTAATATACTTTATTTGTGCGTTTTCTTACAAAGGAAAATTTATGTATATACCAAATTGAAATACCCAACAAAACAATATTAACAAGGAAAGATAACCCCTAAACGGTGTTCCTTTCCAACCCATTATAAACAATATGTATCGCATTGCAAACATAGTACTATTTGTTCTTGCCATTTTCGTGGTAATGGGTTGCTCTTGTAGTAAAACTCTGTGTGAACGTAACATACAAGATGATATACTCAATATTGATAAATTCCGTAAACAAAGTAAAAAAGAGTACCGCTATATAGAAGAAGATGCGAAAAGATTGTTTGCAAATTCGGCAGCGGTTTATCCCGATACATTATACCGCCAACAATATACTTCATTGCAAGGTTATTTCTATGGAGAAACTGGATTTGACTTATATTGTATATGGTATGCACAGTTTAATGCTAATAATAGGAAACACTATCGTTGTGAACGTAAGACATTAAACAAAATATTCTATTGTGTAAATGATATGTTGAGATGTATTGCCAGGGGCGGAACTGGCTTTGCACATGAAACATACCGCATACCAGCATACACAGAGTATTACATCTATAAATATCAGAATATGGAAGCCAATAAACAGTACCAAGATAATGACATAAGCCAAACGATTTCAAATTTATGGCAGATAATGGCTACATATAATAACGAAGATATGCCCTTTGAAATATTAGCTTATAAAATGAAATACATATATGAAAATGTGGAATATATAAAATCATTACTTACTGCTGAAATATATAATTATTGCCTGCAAGAATATATGTGCAGACTAATAAACGAAAATGTAAGTGAGCAAGAACAATTAAGTTTATAACAACGAAAGATAGCATCTGACGATGCTCCTTTCTAACCATTAGTAATAACTTGATAAACATAAACGAAGTATGAATGTAAATGAGATTATTTCTAAAATCAACGATATGAATCTTCAATCCGAAGAAGATTTGCAAGAGGTAGAATCTGTTTTAACTGAAATGGATAATGCTTTAATCGAGCCTTTATTTAGATTACTTGAAAGGCATCCACATTTCAACTTTGGCAATCCCGGTCGTGTAGTCCATTATTTGGAAAAATTTGATAATAATACTTATGCTCCTTTTTTATATGCTTCTATTCGTAGAGTGCCTACTGAATATAATATATGGATGCTTAACAGATTCTTAAACTCTCTTGACACTTCCGAAAAATCAGAAGGTATAGTGATTTTAGAAGAAACATTGCAGAAAGATATTGATGAAGGACTTAGAGAATGGGTGAATGAATGTTTGGATGAACAGAAAGAGGAATGAATTATTACTAACAAGCCAAGATAGCTGCTAAACGCAGCTCCTTGTCAAGCCATTAATGTTCGACTTAAAAAAGTAAATATGAAGATAATAAATTGGACATTACTTTTTCTTGCAGCGTTTTTTTGTTGCTTTGATAGCGTGAAAGCAAATCCATTGCGGCAAGATACTATACGGGATGTAACCTATCAACTTTATCCATTGGGGGTTGCCTGCCGTGACAATGACATGGCAACCATAAAACGGTTGCTGGCAGGAAAAGATGAACCTATGGCAATGGGTAACGATTTTTATGAGTTTGACATATTCTATACGGCGATTTACTTTGATAAAGAGGATGTACTGAAATATGCCCTTACCAGGTATAAGGACATTAATAACAGATTATATAGTGACGAATATGGGCTGACGCTCCTGACATATGCCTGTAAATTGTCTAATGTGAAGTTAGCCCGCATATTGCTGGAACATGGCATTGATGTAAACGGTTACCAAAGTCCATACGATACATATAAAGTATATCCGATTATGGAAGCCATTGCCAATAATAACATTGAATTGGTAAAGTTGCTTTTAGAATATCATGCAGATCTTAATATAAAAGATAGTAACGGCAACACCCCTCTTGCTTTAGCAAAGGAAATAGGTGCAAAAGAAGTAGAAGATTTGCTTTTAATGGACGGAACAACAAAAAAATAATGCTAAAACGCAGGATAACGGACAAGGCATTCCCTGCTGAACCATTATAACGAAGCCCCCAAAATTATGAACGGAACAAAAAAACATTCTTTCTATTTGTTAGTGATTTGTACGGTTGTCATGTTTGGCATTGCGGCATATCTTCTGGTTTCGGGCGGCAGCAGTCACGGAACTATTTGGGGCGGTCGCTATGGTGATAAGTTGGAAGGGACAATCAACGGATATGGAGTTCTTATGATAGCTGTTGGCATGCTTTTTTACACCCTCCTATGGAGGTGGCAGAACAGGCAGAAAGGCTTTTCCATTTCAATGGGAGAAGTGGAAAACATTATTATAGGTCATGCAGACGCCAAACAAGTCAAAGAGTTACTTTCCTCAGAATATTGGAATGTAAAAATTCTCTTGTTTGTGAAGAACAACGCCAATGGACATATCTTGCAAATGAGTAGAATTGATACAGAGAAAATCCGGATATGTTTATCTATTAAAAACAGCACCTATCAACTTGCGGATTTTTCCCATAAAGAAGCACTGTTTTCTTCAAGGCAAACGAATGAAGTGGTGGATGATTATTTTCGTTCATCCAATCTTTTAACAGAAAAGAAGTATGTGTGGAAGAAACAACAATAATAGAAGATATGGAACATCGAATTACATCACTACTGCTGCCCGCTCCTGAAACGGAGTTGGAAACATCCAGCAAGGAATTGGACAACAAGGTAACATGGTTGTTACACAACAACCGGAAGATGGACAACTACTTGGAACTGGAAACATTCAGCAAGGACGAACGTCTGTGCGGTTACGTGTGCGACACGCTCCGAAGCCTGCCGGAAACCCCGACACTGGCGGCATACAAGGACTACAAGGCAATCATTGTCCTGCTTGGCATATCCACCACGTACTATGCCATCTTGGACGAACTGGCTGAACAACACCGCAAGCGGAACGACATCCCGGAGCTGACCGCCTACTGTGATGCCCTCCACTGGATGCGACCGGGACGGCAATACCTCTGCAACGTATATAATACCGTATGTCATGCTTTCCATCTGCTACGAAGAAACCCGGTGAGGGACAACCGTCTGCTGATTACGGAACAGGAATTGCGTCACGCTGAACGAATGTTGCCGGAACTGGGCAAGCAAACATTCATCGAAATGGTTCGGATGAAAGGTTATAAAATATATAATGCCGAAGAGCTTGCCGAAAAGTGCGGTATGGAATACGGATCTTTCCGGCGTAAGATGAAAAAGGTTACCGGATATACCGCCAAACAGTGGGTAATAAAGGAACGGGCAAAAGACGTGGAACATTACCTGATGAATACCAGCTTCACACTTACCGAAGTAGCGTTTACAACCGGATTCGCATCCACATCGAACCTGAACGACTTTTGCCGGGCTTACCTGCTTGATACACCGGGAGAAATCCGAAGGAAAGCGCAGGAAACAAGAAAATACACAGATATAAGAATGTAATGTAAAAAACGAAGAATAAAATGATTTTCAGTCGGTTGTAACTTTGCATCAAATAATGGTTCAAAGTTATGGAAAATATAAAGCCCCTGAAAACATATTTTGCGGAACTCCTGCAACAAACAGAATTACAGATACGTGACTATGAGGAAAAAGCGCCTGACATCCTGTCCTTATGCAAGATGGTTGTGGACTACCTGCAAGGCGTGCTGGAGAAACTGAAAGCCTTTATCATGGCTTACCGCTTTGAAAGCCCGGAAGAAGAAATACATTTCTTCAAAGCTCAAAAGCCGCTCATAGTAAGCAAAATCATCTATTACAATACTGTCTATCGGATAGAACTACGTTTTCCAAGCGGCAGCATGGAAGTCCAGAAAGAATTTATCCTTTCTGAAACCCACAGGCTTTCCGTATTTTTCCACCGCAATTTGAGTTTCCACGAATATTACCGCACAGATGCCACCTACTTGGATAGCAAATACTTCCTGCGTGGGAAACCTGACATACAGATAATTGTAGATAACTTCTACTATGAAACAGACCCACAGTTCAGCACCAGTTACGATTTCAAGGTCGCCAAAATCAGGGCGAACCAACTGCTGGAAATATACCTGACAAACAGGCTGAACGAACTGGAACGGCGGGAACAACGGCAAGGGATAAAGAATAATTTTACAGGGAAGCCCATACGCTGGACTGGCACGAAACGGTCATTGGTGGAACTTATCTACTCACTGGACACGGCAGGCTGTCTGAACAAGGGAACGGCTGACATAAAGGACATTGTAGCCTACTTTGAAGAAATGCTGGATATAGATTTGGGGGATTTCTACCATACCTACATGGAATTGAAAGCCAAGATGAAAGACCGTACCAGCTTCCTTTCCATGCTGAAAGAACGCTTGCTGCAACGTATGGAAGAACAGGATTGAGCAATTTCATTTTAACAAAATTTATTTCGCCACAGGTGGGTTCGCCTGTGGCGATTTATTTTTCAGCAACCCCGAATTTTGCAGCGAACCAATTAGTTAGCGATATGGAAATAATAACATTCGAGTCAAAAGCCTACAAGGAGCTTGACAACAAGATTACCGCCATAGCGGATTACATCTTCAACCATTTGGATTCCGGCAAACTCGATGAAGATGAAATTTGGGTGGACAGTTACGAAGTATGCACATTCCTGAAAATCAGCGACCGTACACTGCAACGCCTGCGGGCGGCAGGACTGGTTTCCTATTCCGATATAAAAGGGCATTATTTCTACAAAATCAAGGAAATAAAACGTCTGCTGGAAGAACGCCTGATAAAACGGGACAAGGAATATATAAACGACCTGATAACCAACCATCATCAATATGTTAAAGAAAGAAGAAATACTAAGCCGAACAAATAACGGCTTATCCGTTTTCAAGCATTATTTACCGGGTGAATGGCGGATAGGCAGGCATTTCCTTAATCCCTTATACGAAGATAGAAAAGCATCCTGCAACATCTACTTCGACCGCCATAGCGGTATGTACAAGATGAAAGACTTCGGTAACGACAATTACAGCGGCGACTGCTTTTTCCTCGTGGGGCAACTGAAAGGGCTGGATTGTAACCGGGCTTTGGACTTCATCGAGATACTGGAAACCATCGACCGGGACTTGGGGCTGGGCTTATCTTCCGGGACACCCGTTCCTATATCCCAGACTACTGACAAACGTCTTGCGGCGAACACACCTGTTGAACCGCCCGAAAAGCCTGTCAAGCCTTACCAGTTCAGGGAACAGAAATTTTCCTCCGCCGAAATGGAATACTGGCGGCAGTACGGCATCACTCCTGAAGTACTGGAACATTACAAGGTCTGCTCACTCCGGGAATACAGCAGTGAAACGGCAGAGGGAAAGCCATACACCTACATTTCATCGGCGGCAGAACCGATGTACGGCTACAAGGGCAAACAGTATATCAAGCTGTACCGTCCCTTTTCCACACCCCGTTTCCTATATGGCGGCAGCTTCGGGGAAAACTACTGTTTCGGATTGGAGCAACTGCCCGCCAAAGGTGACACATTGTTTATCACGGGTGGCGAGAAGGACGTACTTTCACTGGCGGCACATGGCTTTCATGCCATCTGCTTCAACAGTGAAACGGTAATGATACCGTCCACGCTGGTTTATCGGCTGACGTTCCGTTTCAAGCACATTGTCCTGCTTTTCGACATGGACAAGACAGGCAGGGAGAGTTCAAGCAGGCAGGAAAGACTGCTGGGGGAATTTGGCGTGAAACGCCTTTCTCTACCGCTTCCGGGCACGAAAGAGGAAAAGGACATATCGGATTATTTCAGGGCGGGTAACACCCGTGAAGATTTCCTGAAACTGTTTATCAGATTTTTAGACGACCTATATAGCGACACACTGATTATGCTTAAATCATGCGAGATAGACTTCAACAACCCGCCCGTCAAAGCACAGGTCATCATATCGGCGGGCGATGTTCCACTGGGAACACAAGGCAACCTGTTCGGCATCACCGGGGGCGAGGGAACGGGCAAGAGCAACTATGTAGCCGCAATCGTGGCAGGCTGTATCAGCCCTCCCGATACGGAAACAGACACGCTGGGCATACGGATAACCGCTAACGACAGGCACAAGGCGGTCTTGTTCTATGATACCGAACAGTCGGAAGTACAGCTTTTCAAGAACGTAAGCAACCTGCTGGCACGTGCGGGGCAAAAGGAAAAGCCGGAAGAACTGAAAGCGTTCTGCCTTACGGGAATGTCCCGAAAGGAACGGTTGAACGCCATAATACAAAGCATGGATAAGTTCTACTACCAGTATGGCGGCATCCAGTTGGTTGTCATTGACGGCATCGCCGACCTCGTAAAGAGTGCCAACGATGAAGCGGAAAGCGTGGCGGTGATAGATGAGCTGTATCGGTTGGCGGGTATCTACAACACCTGCATACTTTGCGTGCTTCATTTTGTCCCGAACGGATTAAAGCTGCGTGGACATCTGGGAAGCGAACTACAAAGGAAGGCAGCTACCATCCTGTCAATCGAGAAAGACGATGAACCCACGCAATCGGTAGTGAAAGCCCTGAAAGTAAGGGACGGAAGCCCGCTGGACGTGCCGCTGATGCTTTTCGCATGGGACAAGAAAGCTGGGATGCACATGTACCGGGGCGAAAAGCCACGTGAAGAAAAAGAGAAGCGCAAGGAAAGGGAGCTGGTGGGTGTAGCCCGTGATATTTTCGGGCGGCAGACACACATCACCTACATAGACCTTTGCGAACAGTTGCAACAGGTACTGGACATCAAGGAGCGGACAGCCAAGAACTATATCCGTTTCATGCGGGAGAAAGAAATCATCCTGAAAGACCCGGCAAACCAGAGTTATTTTATGATAGGTCTCATTTAATTTCAATCGGGGGTAGCTTATGTATATAGACAATGACAACTTCGTGGCATGGATGGAGCGTATCATGGACAGGCTCGACATGCAGGATAAAAAGATAGACCGTCTGATGAACAGCCACAACTGCCTGAACGGTGAAAAGCTGCTCGACAATCAGGACTTGTGCTTTATGCTCAAAGTGAGCGTCAAGACCTTGCAGCGTTACCGGAAGAAAGGCATATTGCCCTATCTTCTTCTGGACGGAAAATATTACTATCGGGCAAGCGACATACACAGGCTTATTCGTGAGCGCACGGATTAGACCGTGTTTTTTGTCATCATTCAATTAGTCGTGTCCTGCCCTGTTGTGATAACACGGCAGGATTTTTTTATTGTATGCCATGATTTCTAAATGATTTTCATTACATTTGCAGAAATAACATAAGAGAATAACGGCGATTGAACAGCTTTGACTGTGATTTCGTCTTTATATATAACATATTCGTTCGCCGAATATCTCACTACGAAAACTGGCACTTTTCAAAAATGACGAGATTTTCAGCGCAATGTCTATGCTATGCTTTGTCATAGCGTGGGCTTGCCTGTTTCGTCATTTAGGTATGCCAGTACCTCGTAGTGGAGCAGTGTAAGTTCACGCTTCTTTTTTTAGGTACTGGCGGACAGTTGAACATGGACATCAAACTGTTAAATACCTGATAGTATGAAACAAATAAAAGCGCACATCGCCGTATCTCTTGACGGACATACAGCTACCTTAGACAAGGAACTGGACTGGTTACCCCGTGAAATAAAAAACATCATTGGCAAGCAATACTTGGAAGCGGATTGCCTGCTCATGGGAGCGAACACCTACAACTACATTTTTGAACACTGGGGCGGGTGGCCGCACAAAAGCAAGAGGTCTTTTGTGGTGTCACACTACGACACCAACGTAACGCCGGACTACGGGGTGGAGTTCCTGACCGAAGAACCGCTGCAAAAGGTTTATGAACTGAAACAAACGCATGACATACTGGTGGTGGGTGGCGGAAAACTGATTACCTCGCTGGTAAAAGCCGGACTGCTGGACAGTCTGACAATCTATACCGTTCCCGTCATGGTAGGCAAAGGCATCGGCTTTGTCGGGGAAACGTTCGGCTCGCAGTGGAAGTTGTCGGAAAGTAACGTATTAGGAAACGGAATTGTCCGTTCGACCTACCTGTTTGACGGGGACATATAAAAAATGCGCCCGGTTTCCCTCCGGGCGCAACCACTAAAATTTCAATTATCATAAGCCTTAAAACCCATCACAATGAAATTTCAGCGGTAAAGATAAGTCATTTCTTCGGCTTTCCTTTCTTTTCAGGGAATGAAAAAGCGACATTGAACTGTTCGTCCAGTACCAGCGAAGCATCGAAAACCTTGCCGTTCTTTCCCTTGAAGCCCTTGATTAACCCGGTCTTCCGCTTCGTCACCAGTTCGACAACCTGCTTGTCGGTCAGTTGCTTGTCGCACTTGTTACGGAATATGGTAAGCGTACAGTCCACGTTGGAACATTTCGCCACTTTCGGGTAGAACAGGATGCGTCCGCTGCCACATTTCGGACAGGGACAGGTTTCACCTCCGGCAATGGACAGTTGTACGGAAAGCAGTTCCGCCGTGATTTGGGCGGCATAGACCTCGATGCCTTTCCTGAATGTGTCGGCATCCATGCAGCCCGCTTCTATCTTGGCAAGGGCGGTTTCCCACATACCCGTCATTTCGACATCGGCAATCTTCTTGTCCTTGACAATCCTGTAAACGGCAAGTCCCTTTTCTGTGGGTATAATATTCCTTTTCTCACGCACGATGTACTGGCGTGCGAACAGTGTTTCTATAATCGCCGCACGAGTGGCTGGCGTACCTATCCCGGCATCTTTCAGGCTGGCTTTCAACTCGGCATCCTCCAGTTCCCTGCCCGCATTTTCCATTGCGGCAAGCAGGCTGCTTTCCGTATGCAGCGGCTTCGGCTTGGTCTGCTTTTCGAGCAGATCCACGCCGGAGAGCGACAAGGTTTCTCCCTCCTGAAGCTGTGGCAGTCCGGCAGCTTCTCCGTCCTCGCCTGCTTCCTGTTCGTTGAACACAGCCCGCCATCCGGCTTCTTTCATTATCGCCCCTTTTACGGTGAAATCGGTATTTCCGGCGGACAATACAGCGGTGGTAACGTCTTTCACGCATTTGTCCGAAAAGGCTTCCAGCATACGCCCGGCTACCAGTTCATAGACCGCCCTTTCATCTTCGGAAAGTTCATCGGGCAGGTTCTCGGTAACGATTAAGGCATGGTGGTCGGTTACCTTGCCGTCATTCACGCTGCGGCGGTTCAGTGTGTTGCTGTTCAAGCTGGCGGCATATCCGGCAAAGCGGGGGTATTGTCCCAACAGTGCGATGCGTTCCGGCATTTCCTCGAAAACATCCTCCGAAATATAACGGCTTCCGGTTCTCGGATAGGACATCACTTTCTTTTCATACAGGCTTTGTGCTATCGAAAGCGTCTTGTCCGCTGAAAAATCCAGCTTCGTGTTCGCTTCCTTTTGCAATGTGGTAAGGTCGTACAAAAGGGGCGGTTCTTGGCTGGTTTCTTTCCTCTCAACAGACTTCACCACAAGCTGCCCGGCATCCTTTACCCGTTGCAGGGCGGCTATGGCATCGGACTGCTGTTCCCACTTGTCGGTCGATTGGGCGGTGAAACCTATTCCCCCGCTGGCGGTCGCCGCTTTGAGCTGCCAGAACTTGGTCGGGACAAAATTCCTGTTCTCCAAAAAACGGCTGCATATCATCACGAGCGTGGGTGTCTGCACCCTGCCCAACGAGAACACGCCCTGTCCGGCGGCTACGCTCAACGCTTGGGTGGCGTTTATCCCTATCAGCCAGTCGGCTTCACTGCGGGACTTGGCGGAGAGGTAGAGGTTATCGTAACGTCCGCCCGGCTGCAAATTGTCCATCCCCTCACGGATAGCCTTGTCGGTAAGGCTGCTTATCCACAGCCGGACAAAAGGCTTGCGGCAGTTCAGGTAATGGAATATATACCTGAAAATCAATTCCCCCTCACGCCCGGCATCGGTGGCGACAATAATCCTGTCGCACTGGTCGAACACCTCCTTAATCACTTTCAACTGTTTCAACACGCCGGGGTCTGCCTTGTAGCCCTTCTCGGCTTTCACCTGACGGGGGATTAGCCGGAAATCGGACGGAAGTATGGGCAGGCTCTCCCTGCGAAAATTTGCCACGCCGTAGGCTTCGGGCATGGCAAGCTGTATCAAGTGCCCGAACGCCCATGTCACCATGTACCCGTTGCCGGACAGATACCCGTCATTCCTTTGTGTCGCCCCGATAATCCGGGCGATGTCTTTTGCCACGCTGGGCTTTTCCGCTATCAATGCAATCATAATTCTTCACTTTTTAATGGTAGGTACTACATTTTCATCCCTCTGGACTTCTTGGGTTTGTCCGTTTTCAGACTCTTGTCCTGTGCTTTTTCCTGTTTCTCTTTCTGCTTGGCGGTGGGTTTCTGTTGTCCCTGTTTCAGCGGCTCTTTGGTCTGTTTGGTTGCTTCATCGGTCTTTCCTCCAGAATTGACCGCTACCTGCGTCCGGCTCTCGGAAACGGGGATAACATCTTTCGGCTGCACCTTGCCGGAGGATTTGCCCTGTACTCCGGGCTGCACATGACCGTTGAACTCCACACCCTTGCCGTCCTTTAATCCTGTGACCTGCTGCTGTGCGGGCTGCTGCCCCTGCTGCAAGAACTGGACGACAGACCTCGGCAGGAACTCCAAGCCACGCTCCACTGCGCTGACTTGAAGATAGGCACTGCGTTTCGTCCCGTCCTTGAATTGCAGGTTTTCCATCTTGACGGGTTTCCCAGCTTCAAAAGCGGCTTTCTGTTCCGGGCTTACTTTCACGCCACAAACGGTATCGGGGCATTTCCACTTGTCTGCCCGCATGTACTCCAGTTCATGGGTGTATCTGTCCCGGCTGACGAACACGGGGATTTGCTCCCCGTTTTTCGGGTCTTTGATTTGGATAATACCGCCCAGATTGCCAGTTCCCAGCAGGTTGCCTTGTTCCTGCTTGGAAAATTCGTGCCCGTTATACGGGCGTTGAAGCAGCTTTTCATCCATTTGCACGCCGTGCAGCTTAGGCACTACCGTCCCGTCCTTTGCCTGATAGAAAGAGAGCTTAACATCGGTAGGTTTAAGGTAGAAGCCGCCTACCGTCCCCGAAACGGTATAGGTGTTGCGGGATTTGTAGCCACGCATCACCCTGTCGAAATCCTTTGTGTTTTTCAACGTGTCGGCGGTAATGCCGACTTTCTTCAAGTCCTCCCAATTGATTTTAGCCGGGTCGAAACGGTAGTCCTGCCTGCCCCCGTTATTGTCGGGATTCGGAACTCGCAACATTTCCGCCCGTCTGTCGCCCTCCGGCGTGGGGTTGCGGTGGTTGTCCTCGATAGCTTTTGCGTCCTGTTCCGCTTCCGTAGCCTTGCAGCGGAACAAAGCCAGTCCCTCCGTGTCCTGATACCTGCGGAAAAAATTGGAAATGAAGTTGCTGAACACATCGCTGTTCCTGTCCACCTGCATAAACTCACCGCTATGGGATTGGGTCGGTTCTACGGTCTGCAAATTGCCCTCGTTGTCGATACCTTTAACGGCACTCACTTTCCCCTGCTGTTTATCCAAGACCAGCAGCACGTCTTTTTCCTGCCCCTCTGCGGGCGGGTTCATTCTGTTTGCCATAAATAATTGGAATTTTAGTGGTTACGGGATTATTCCCATCCAAAGGTAACGACTAAATATGCTATATTTTGACAGGCGGCAATGAGTGTCCCGATTTGTCCTGCGGTGTCCCGGTTTGTCCGTGTAGGATAAATCTCCAACTGATGATTGGAGAATTAAAAAGGGCATAAAAAAAGAGAGCGAAGTCAATCACTCTCTTTTGATGAGCCATTTATGAGCCATTTAATCATGTCTCTTCCGGCTAATAATCAGCATTTTGCAAAAAACGGCATTATATCCGTGATACGTTAGTGAGCCATTTAGGTGTATAATAAGTTCCCTTACCCACTTTTCCCTGCATATCCAGCCAGCCGTTCATTTGCTGGAGTATGCGGGAAGCTGTCGGTTTGCTTACTCCCAAAATTTCCTGCACGTCCGAGTTTGTCACACGCCCGTTCTTGGCTGCATACTCTATAACAGGAATATACCTTTCATCCACCCGCTGCACCAGCAGTTGAGAACGTATATCGGTATAATAGGTAATCATCAGACCGCTTAACATTTCAAGTCGGGGCGGCAGCAATTTGTATGCGCTGACCGCTTCCAAGATACGCTTGTAGCCCCGTCCCCAGCTTTCGATGTCCCCGCTTCTGAAAAATGCGTTGGCGATTAACGGGTTATATGGAGAGGATGGATGGTTTTCAAAAAGCCTTTCGGTAGTCCAGTTCTCCGGCAACTGCCCGGCGTTCCAAAAAGTGATATGGTCGGGAAATACGCTAATCTGAACGGGCACGGCACTGGCGTAGTCTTTATGTGCTACGGCATTCATCAACGATTCCCTGATGGCTTCTACCGGGAACTGCGGCGTTTCACGCCGAGAAATTCCCTCGTATGAGATACGGTAAATCAGGTATTTGCTTTTTATCAAATCCATAGCCTTGTCCACCTGCTCCATCAAAGCACCGCGAATTTCGTCCTGAAACTCCAGATTGCCTTTGTCATCCCGGAAGAAACCAATCTTTATATATGCACCGAACACAAACCTTTCAGGGTCGGGATGGAACAGCAGCAGTGCTGCACGGTTCAAATGTCCGTCCTCGTCTATCAGACGTAAATCATGCAGCAGGTGTTCGGTCTTATCTTTCAAAACACCCTCGTCCACCCGTCCGCTCCTTGCCGCTTCCTTACGGAAACGGTTCAATGCGCTTTCCGACAGTTCTTCTATTTTGGCTCTTTCTATGGGAAACTCGTCCCAATGCCTGCCTGTACGTTGCAGGATAAAGCGGTTCAATGCCGCTCCTTTCAACTCCTGTTTCGTGCTACCGCTGCGGTAATGGTATTGACCTTTATAATTGATAGGGTTCGAATAAGGCGGCACGTCAATTTCCACATACTCCAACCCGTCTTTGTCCAACAGGTTCACGTCCACAATGATACCCAGCACATCACGGACTTTGTTCGGTATGTCCTCCAACAGCTTCTTGGCATCGGCAACACCGACCACCTGCCCGCTGTCATTCATGCCTATATATATCTTGCCGCCTGCGGCATTGGCAAAACCACATATCCATTTCAGATAGTCGTCCCGCCAGCTTTCTTTCCATTCTATATTTTGGTTCTCATTCATAATCATTTCTTTGTCTGCAAAATTAGCAAAAATACTGTGTGTCAGGAAAGAATATCGGTTATTCTTCCTCCTCCTTAATCAAATGGCACAGCTCCGGGTCATTCTTGATACGGGTTATCTCGTCCTCGACAATCTGCCGGACTTCCTGACGGATGCGCTCGTAGTTAGCTTGTATTTCCTCCTGCATCCGATCGTTACCGTCCTTGTCGGTGAAGTCAATAATCTGCGGCAGCTTCACGTAACGGGCAGTTTCCCGTTTCACCTTCTCGTTGTCCACCACGATTTCACAGTGGAAAATCTTCTGTTCTATCCGTTCATCGAAGTTGTCCGCCACCGCCCCCACGAACATGCCTTGCGTGAGGTTGGATATTTTGCTGGCAGGTATCAGGCTGTCCATCTGGGTGCTTATCGAGGTGGACTTCTCCCGCTGGTTGATTGTCATGCTCTGCCGTTTCTGCAACACCTTCCCGAAACGCTCCGACAGGATTTTTGCCGTTTCACCTACCACCTGACCGCTGAACACGTTACCTACAGTATTTTGTATCACACGGCTTTCCTTGTCCCCATAGTCACGGGTAAGCTGGCTGTAATCCTGAAAGCCCAGCAGAACCGCCACCTTGTTGCTTCGGGCGGTGGCAATCAGGTTGTCAAGACCACGGAAGTAGATAGTGGGCAACTCGTCTATAATCACCGAACTTTTAAGCTGACCCTTCTTGTTTATCAGCTTCACTATTCTACTGTTATACAATCCCAGTGCCGCCGAATAGATGTTCTGGCGGTCGGGATTGTTGCCGACAACCAGTATTTTAGGCTCTTTCGGGTTGTTTATATCCAGCGAGAAATCATCGCCCGTCATTACCCAGTAAAGTGCCGGGCTTATCATACGTGAAAGCGGTATTTTGGCACTTGCTATCTGCCCCTGCAACTGCTCTTGGGCATCTGATTCCCAAGCGTCCACGAACGGGGAAAGATAATTTTCCAGTTCGGGATAGCTGCGCAAAATCGTGAACACATCGGCGTATCTCTTGTTCAACAGTTCAATGGCATGGGGAAACGTGCAATACCTGCCGCCCTGATAGATGCGCAAATACCAAATGATAGCCGCCAAAAGGATAATCGGGCTTTCCACGAAGAAGTCGCCCTGCTTGGTTATCCAACTGCGATTGAGGTTGAGCATTATCGTGTAGCTGGCTTCGTAAGCGTCCGCTATGTCCGACATGAAGCTGGCGTTTATCGGGTTGCACCGGTGGCTCCTGCGTGGGTCGTCAAAATTGATAATGTAAAACTTCGGCTTGACCTTATAGCCGTCCAAATGCGTGAGCAAATGATTATATGCTATTTCCGACAGGTCGGGAAACTTATAATCATAACAGTAGAGTGCAAACCCCTTCTCGATTTGCTGTTTTATGTAATTGTTTACCACTGCGTATGACTTTCCACTTCCCGGCGTGCCCAGCACAAGGCTGGCACGGAACGGGTTCACCACATTTATCCAGCCGTTGTTCCATTTCTTCTTATAATAGAAACGGGTGGGCAGGTTTATCGAATACTCGTTCTCGATAAGCCGGGTTTCCTGCTGGAAACTCTCGTTCTCGGTGTTAAAGACATCATCCATAAGGTTGTTCTTCAACAGGCGGGACATCCATGTACCCGCCATGAGCAGGCATATATAGCCCGCAGACAGCGTGGCGATATAAAATGCCGTGTCCGCCGTATGCGGCAGGGGCAGTTCCAGCAGCCACCAGTTCAGGAAAAACAGGACGAAGCCCACCGCAAGGCAGCAATGTATCTTCGTCCAAGTTATCTTCTCGTTCTTCACCCCCTTTGTCCCGATGCACGACAGGGCGAGAAACACCACCGCAAAAAGTTTCGTCCACAGCATGGATGAGAACAGCCCGGTGGTACGCTGGAAGTTCCACAAAATCTTGTCAATCACCTCAAAGGTTACTCCCCATCCTTTCAGACTGGAGTAACAGAACCAGTACACGTTTATTCCCACGAATAAAATACTGATTGCCCGCATAAAGTCCATGACCCTTGCAAGCCCCCTCAAATCATCTTCCTGTTGCATAGTCGTATGTTTTTAAGTTATTCGATGCGTCTTGTGCGCTTCTTTTTCTTCTTTCTCTTTTGCCAGGCGGTGTCCTGCGGCGGTTCTTCTCCTATGGAAGATCCGCCGAACAACCCGCCCAGTCCGCTGACCGGAAGCCGTGCCGCCGTATGCGGCTGTTGCGTGAAGTCCTGCCCTTGTCCCCGCTGCGGAGCAACGTTTTCTGTCTGTCCCGTTTGGACATCCGAATACAGGTCATTGAACACGTTCGCCGAAAACTCCTTGCCCAAACGTGAACCGTTCAATACCACCCGGCTGTCGTGGTCGATGAACGTAACGCCATAGATGCGCCCGCTGTCGTTCTGCCGGAACACCACGTCAATGCCCTGCCGTTTCAGTTCCTGTTCAAACTTTTGTCGGTTACGGGCGGTCTGCATGGCTGCGGCGACAATCTTCCGGGTACGCTCTTTCAGCTTCCCGTCCTTAATCGTTTTGCCAGACTTTTCCATCCTGCACAGCACCGCTTCGTAGCCCACCGACTTGCCGATGCGGGATGCCTTTACCGGGTTGCCCACCTTTTCGCCCTTATCGTCCGTGGCGGAATAGACAATGCCCTGATAGGGTCTGCCGTTTATTTCCCCCTTGACTTCCTCGGCGCACACGTTGCAGGTAGCAAGCAACGCCCTGTACTCCCCGAACGACTGGAAGCGGTAGCCGTAACAAGCCGCTTTCACGGTATTGCCAATCTGGTGCTTCACGTCCCCGGCTGCGTAATCGACCTTTTTAAGTTCGGGGCGTTCGGCACGCTCCTTTCTCTCCGCCGGATGCAGGTTGTATTTCCGTTCCAGTTCACGGGTAATCTGCTTGCTTCTCCGGTGCTCGAACCTGTCATTCAGCGGCTTGCCGTTTTCGTCCACCCGTAAGCCCACGATGTGGATATGGTGGCGGTCGATGTCCTCGTGTTTATAGACCAAATAAGGCTGGTCGCCATAGCCCAACTTCCGCATATACTCCCGTGCGATGTCGGAAAGTTGGCTGTCCGAAAGCACGTCTTCCGGGTGCGGGTTTATGGAAATGTGCAATATCGGCTTCTTGGTGGACAAATGGACGGGCATCTGCATTTCAAAGCTGCGCATACACCCGCCGATGCTGGAATGCCCGTCCTCGTCCAACAGCATTTTATTGGAGAAAAGCACCTTTGCTTCCCCGTTGTCCACCTTTTCCTGATTGTATGCCAGTGTGCCGAACATGGAACTTCCCGTACTTATTTTGGCAACCATAGTTCCCTGCACTCGTTTGTCAGGTCGATAACCTGACGGTTCAACATAGCCAGTTCGGTAGTCGCTTTCTCCAGCTTATAGAGAAAAGCGAGTGCCTTTTTCTCCGAAAAGTTACTATTTAGAGCCTTTACCACTTGGTTGTAATTGACCGCTACCGCTCTGAATTGTGCATAAAATTCGGTCAGTCGGGCGCAATACTCGACCGCCGACTTGTCCACTTTCACCACCCGGAACGGCTCGCCGAAGATACGTGCGGCGATGAAACGGGACTTGCTCGAAACGCCCGACTGCTCCCACTGCGAGAGGAAGCGGGCGTTCTCCCGGTCGTTCAGGTAAAGGACATGGCGATGTTTCGCCGGGTCTTGGAGGGCGGGGCGACCGCCCTTGCTGTTTTTCCTTGTTTCCATACTTCCTTGAATTAAAAAATCACGACTTCGGAGTGGTTTTTACCCCCGTAAGGGGCAAGGCGTTTTCAGGCACGGAAAACGGTTTCGTGTGCCACGAAACACACCTTGCTATTTTCTGGCGAAAATCGAAAATCCGTCCGGGACGGATTGGGGTCTGCATCAGGCGGCAAGCCCTGCCTTCCACCAGTACCGTTACACGTCTTTACCCCTTGCGGCTCGTTACTCCACTGCAAAGTAAAGGTGATTTATAATGTTGTAAAATAGGCAGTTGGTGGACAAAACAGGACACGAAAGGACAAATCGGGACACATCTAAAAACGGACGTTTTTTCTCCTTTTATTTGCTTAAGATTTCAAGATTGAAAGACACATTTCAATCAGGCAAGAACGGTTGAAAGCCGGATTTCAAGAAAACGTGATTGCTGGATTTCAAGAAAACGTGATTGCTGGATTTCAAGAAAGAATGAAAGCAGGAAAGCAAGATTGAAATAAAGCAGTCTTTCCATATTTCAAGCCTGCAATATGGAAAGTCCGAATGATTGGAAGCAATAAACAAATATATCAACCAATAATGAACGGAAGCAATATGGAAAACGAGAAAACACCCCTTTATGTCGCCTTTTCCACCCAGAAGGGCGGGGTCGGCAAAACCACCTTTACCGTGCTTGCGGCGAGTTACCTCTATTACCTCAAAGGCTACGATGTGGCGGTAGTCGATTGCGACTACCCGCAACACTCCATTGCCGGGATGCGCAAGCGTGATGCCGAACAGGTCGGGGCGGACGAGGATTACAAGTGCATGGCGTATGAACAGTTCACCCGTCTGGGGAAGAAAGCCTACCCGGTGCTGTGCAGTTCGCCCGAAAAGGCGATAGCCACGGCTGACGGATATACGGCAGAAGCCGGACACGTGCCGGACATCGTATTTTTTGACCTGCCGGGCACGGTGAACAGCGAGGGCGTGATAAACTCCCTTGCGGGCATGGACTATATCTTCACCCCGATTTCCGCCGATAAGGTGGTTCTTGAAAGCAGCCTGTCTTTTGCGGTGGCTATTCAAAAGCTGCTGGTGAGGAATGAAGCCTGCCGACTTGCCGGGCTGTACCTCTTCTGGAACATGGTGGACGGTCGGGAGAAAACCGACCTCTATGCCGCCTATGACAAAACGATAAAGGAACTGGAACTGCCGCTGATGAAAACCTTTATCCCCGACACCAAACGCTACAAAAAAGAACTGGTGACGGACAGGAAGGTGGTGTTCCGCTCCACGCTCTTTCCCGCCAGCCGCCCGCTGGTAAGGGGCAGCAACTTGGAAGAACTGATAACAGAAATGATGTATTACATTAAATTACAATGATATGGCAAAGCAAAACGGCACTCTGCCGAAAATAGACGAGGATTTCATGCGGGAACTTATCTCGCAGGGTGTCCCCACCAAGCAGGACAAGCAGCCGGAGGGCATACCGAACCCCGGCGACGAAACGGGCATCCCCCAAGAGGGACAACAAACGGAAACGGTACGGATGGAGAAACCGACACCCCGCAGGCGCAAGGGTTGTACGGGCGATTACCGGGAAACCTACTTCCAGAAAGTGGAACTGACAGACCGACAACCCTTGTACGTGAGCCGAGCCACCCACGAGAAACTGATGCGTATCGTGACGGTGATAGGCGGGCGCAAGGTGACGGTAAGCAGCTACGTGGAAAATATTCTGCTGCGGCACTTCGAACAGTACCAAGACGAGATAAACGCCTTGTACGAAAGCCACTTCCAAAAGCCTGTCTGACTATGGTAACCTATTGCATACTTACCGGGCTTCTGGTGTACTATATCGCCCTGTGGCTGTGGTATCGCCATGCGGACAACAGGCGTTCCGAAAAGGGAACAAATGATAAAACCGTTCCCGAAAGTCAGGCGGACGGCTACACGCTGATAGGCGAGAGCCGCTACAAGGGTGGACTAATCGGGACAGTGCAGGACAAATCGGGACACCTCCCGCAAGCGGCTGAAAATGATACTATTTTTGCGGCGCAAGCTGCCGGACAACCGGACGAAACACCCGACTACGGGGATGACGAACCCGATTACGAGGACGAAGAAATATCCGGGTATATGGACGGGTACGATGATACGGGCAGGGCTGCGGGCGTGAGCTTTGAGGAACTGGGCGAAACGGTACGCACGGCGAAGGCCGACAACTCCACCGAAGCGGAACAGCGGCAAGCCGCCGTGACGCTGGCACGGATTGAGGGGACTAACCTCTACGATGCGGTAGTGGAGAACATCAACGGCGGGCTGGCAAAGGTGGCGGAACTGCTGGGACGCAACGAAGCGGAACTGGCTGCGGCTGCTCCCGCCGGAACTGGCAATACCAGCGGGGAATACGAAGCGTTCGACATGAACGAGTATCTGTAACATAACAAGTAACGATATGAAGCAACGTGATTACGGTTGATTGGCAATACTGACACCAACAGACGGCATCCGTGCCGCAACCACTAAAATTTCAAATTATTCATCCGCCGTGCGGCAGCGGACTATCCACCCGCTGTCCCGGCATTAAAATCCAATTCGTAATGAAAAAGAAAATCTTTTTGTCGGCGGCTCTCCTTGCCGCTGTGGTAAGTGCCTACGCACAAGGTAACGGACAGGCGGGCATTACCGAAGCCACCAACATGATAACCAGCTACTTCGACCCCGGAACAAAGCTGGTGTACGCAATCGGGGCAGTCTGCGGCTTGATTGGCGGTGTAAAAGTGTATAACAAGTTCTCAAGCGGTGACCCCGATACCAGCAAGACCGCCGCAAGCTGGTTCGGGGCGTGCATCTTCCTGATTGTCGCCGCCACTATCCTGCGTTCGTTCTTCCTCTAAAACGGCGACTATGTCTGAATATCCGGTAAACAGGGGTATCGGGAAGCCGGTGGAGTTCAAGGGGCTGAAAAGCCAGTACCTTTTCATCTTTGCGGGTGGCTTGCTCGCCGTGTTCGTGGTGTTCATCGTCCTGTTCATGGCAGGCGTGAACCAGTGGCTATGTATCGGTTTCATCGTGTCGGCTTCGCTGCTGCTCGTATGGCAGACGTTCCGGCTCAACGCCAAGTACGGCACGCACGGACTGATGAAAGCTGCCGCCCGCAAAAGACATCCCCGCTTCATCATCAGCCGAAAGGCGATACCCAGATTATTCACCTATGAAAAAAGAAAGGAAGAAAGACCATGAGGAATATGTTAAAGGCTACCACGCTGGAAAGGAAATTTCCCCTTTTGGCGGTGGAGAACGGCTGCATCATTTCAAAGGATGCCGACATAACGGTGGCTTTCCGGGTTGAACTGCCCGAACTGTTCACCGTCACCAGTGCCGAATATGAAGCCATACATTCGGCATGGTACAAGGCAATCAAGGTACTGCCCGACTATTCCATAGTACACAAGCAGGACTTCTTCATCACGGAGAACTACCAGCCCGACACCGGAAGGGACGAACTCAGTTTCCTGTCCCGAAGTTTTGAGCGGCACTTCAATGAACGCCCGTTCCTGAACCATTACTGTTATCTGTTCCTGACAAAGACGACAAGGGAGAGAAGCCGCCGACAGAGCGATTTCTCCACCCTCTGCCGGGGCAGGATTGTTCCGCAGGAGATAGCGGACAGGGAAACGGCTATGAAATTCATCGAAGCGGTCGGACAGTTTGAGAGGATCATGAACGACAGCGGGTTTGTCACGCTTACCCGGCTGGCGGCACCGGAAATCACCGGGCAGGACGGAAAGGCTGGCATCATCGAGAAATACTTCTCGCTCTCGCAGACAGATACCACCTGCCTGAAAGACATCGGGCTTTACCCGGAAGAAATGCGTGTCGGGGACGACATACTGTGCCTGCACACGCTTTCGGACGTGGAAGATTTGCCGGAAAAGGTCGGTACGGACACACGGTTTGAAAAGCTGTCCACCGACCGGAGCGACTGCCGCCTGTCATTCGCCGCCCCGGTGGGCGTGCTGCTGTCGTGCAACCACGTCTATAACCAATACATCTTCATAGACGACCATGCCGAAAACCTGAAAACGTTCGAGCAGACCGCCCGGAACATGCAGTCGCTTTCCCGCTACTCCCGTGCCAACCAGATAAACAAGGAATGGATAGACGAGTACCTGAACGAAGCGCACAGCAAGGGGCTTGTTTCCGTGCGCTGCCACTGCAACGTCATGGCTTGGAGCGATGACCGGGAGGAACTCAAACGCATACGCAACGATGTGGGAAGCCAGCTTGCCCTGATGGAATGCAAGCCCCGCCACAACACGGTCGATACGCCCACGCTCTTTTGGGCGGGCATACCGGGTAACGAGGGGGACTTCCCGGCGGAAGAAAGTTTCTACACGTTCTTGGGGCAGGCTCTCTGCCTGTTCGTGGAAGAAACGAACTACAAGAGTTCGCTTTCGCCCTTCGGCATCAAAATGGTGGACAGGGTAAGCGGGCGACCGCTGCACATCGACATATCAGACCTGCCCATGAAGAAAGGCATCACGACCAACCGCAACAAGTTCATACTTGGGCCGAGCGGCAGCGGGAAGTCTTTCTTCACCAACCACATGGTACGCCAGTATTACGAGCAGGGGGCGCACGTGCTGCTGGTAGATACGGGCAACAGCTATTTGGGGCTGTGCCAGCTTATCCACAACCGCACGCACGGCGAGGACGGGATTTATTTCACCTACACCAACGAGAACCCGATAGCGTTCAACCCGTTCTATGTCGAGGACGGGGTATTTGACATCGAAAAGAAAGAGAGTATCAAGACCCTTATACTCACCCTGTGGAAGCGGGACGATGAAGCCCCGAAGCGGTCGGAAGAAGTGGCGTTGTCCAATGCGGTAAGTGCCTATATCGAACGTATCACGGGCGACAGGTTGGTAACCCCCTGCTTCAACACGTTCTACGAGTTTGTCCGGGACGAATACCGCCGACAGCTTGAACGGAAGAATGTCAGGGAAAAGGACTTTGACATTGACGGCTTCCTGAACGTGCTTGAACCCTATTACAAGGGCGGCGAGTATGACTACCTGCTCAACTCCGACAAGGAACTGGACTTGCTGCACAAACGCTTTATTGTCTTCGAGCTGGACAATATCAAAGACCACAAGATACTGTTCCCGATAACGACCATCATCATCATGGAAGCCTTTATAAACAAGATGCGCAAATTGAAGGGAATAAGAAAATTAATCCTGATTGAAGAAGCGTGGAAAGCGATAGCGTCGGCGAACATGGCGGACTACATAAAATACTTGTACAAAACCGTCCGAAAGTATTTCGGGGAAGCGATTGTGGTAACGCAGGAAGTGGAGGATATTATTTCCTCGCCTATCGTGAAAGAGAGCATCATCAACAATTCGGACTGCAAGATTCTGTTAGACCAAAGGAAATATCTCAACAAGTTCGACAGCATACAGAACCTCTTGGGACTGACCGACAAGGAACGTTCGCAAATATTGTCCATCAACATGGCGAACCATCCCGGACGGAAGTACAAGGAAGTGTTCTTCTCGCTGGGCGGCACGCAGTCGGCGGTGTACGCAACGGAAGTTTCGCTGGAGGAATATTACACGTACACGACCGAAGAAAGCGAGAAAACGGAACTGTTCGCCCTTGCCGACAAGCTGGGCGGCAACCTTGAACTGGCTGTCAAACGGCTTGCGGAGAGCAAAAGAAATCCCGGATTATCAACCACCTAAAAATAAACGATATGAAATTAATGGACAACCTGATTTACACGCTGCTGTCTGCCTGCCTGCTGGCTGGCTGCAAGGACAGTGAAAGCAAGGAACTGGAAAGAATGCGGGGCGACTGGGTACACGTCAGGGGACACCCGGCTTTCACACTCACGGAAACGGACGGCAGATACACCGTCACCCGTAAAGCGAATGTCAGGAGCAGGGTACTGGAAACGACTTATCCGGTGACAGAGCGGAACGGCTGCCTGTTCATTGAAACAGGCTTCGGCATACAGTTCACCTACGACAAAAAGAACGACCGGATAACGCTCCTGCCCGGCGGCGAATACAGGCGTGTTACAAATCCTAAAAACAAAAAATGATGAAAAGAACGATTCTTCTTATGGCGGTATGCCTGTGCTTCATGGGCAGGGCATCCGCCCAGTGGGTGGTGTCAGACCCCGGCAACTTGGCTCAGGGCATCATCAACACCGCCAAACAGATTGTGGAAACGGCGGGAACGAAAGCCAACACCCTGAACGGCTTTCTGGAAACACAGAAGATTTTCCAGCAGGGGAAAGCCTATTACGATGCGCTCAAATCCGTACATGATGTCGTCAAGGGCGGTATCAAGGTGAAGAAAAGCATCGAACTGGTGGCGGAAATCTCCGAAATCTACGTCAGGAACTACCAAATCATGCTCGCCGACCCGTATTTCACGGCGGACGAGCTGGCGACCATATCCTCCGGCTATGCCATGCTGCTGGACGAGAGTTCGGACGTGCTTCAGGACTTGAAAAATGTCGTGAACATCACGGGCATGTCGCTGACGGATGCCGAACGGCTGGCAATCATCGACAATGCCTACCGAAGCCTGATGAACTACCGCAATCTCGTGAACTACTACACCCGCAAGAACATTTCCGTGTCCTACCTGCGGGCAAAGAAAAAGAACGACACCGACCGGGTGCTGGCTCTCTACGGCTCGGCGGATGAACGCTACTGGTAACATCAAACGGACATGCCTATGTTGTTAGCAGTGGATTTTGACAACCTGCACCAAGTGCTGCGGGTGCTGTATGACGAAATGATGCCCCTGTGCGGCAACATGACTGGGGTAGCCAAAGGGATAGCCGGGCTGGGTGCGCTGTTCTATGTAGCCGCCAAGGTATGGCAGTCGCTCGCACGGGCGGAAGCCATAGACGTTTACCCGCTTCTACGCCCCTTTGCGCTGGGGCTGTGCATCATGTTCTTCCCCACGTTCGTGCTGGGGACTATCAACACGGTGCTGTCGCCGATTGTGAAAGGATGCAGCCAGCTTATGGAAACGCAGACCTTCGACATGAACGAGTACCGGGCACAGAAAGACAGGCTGGAGTACGAAGCCCTGATGCGAAGCCCGGAAACGGCATACCTCGCTTCGGACGAGGAATTTGACAGGCAACTGGAGGAACTGGGCTGGTCGCCCTCCGACATGGTTACCATGACGGGCATGTACATGGACAGGGCGGCATACAACATCAAGAAATCCGTCCGGGACTGGTTCAGGGAACTGCTGGAAATACTCTTTCAGGCGGCGGGGCTGATTATTGACACGCTGCGCACGTTCTTCCTGATAGTGCTCTCGATACTGGGTCCGCTGGCGTTCGCCCTTTCCGTCTATGACGGTTTCCAAAGCACGCTGACCCAGTGGATTTCACGCTATATCTCGATTTACCTGTGGCTTCCCGTGTCGGACTTGTTCAGCAGCGTGCTGGCACGTATACAGACACTGATGCTCCAGAAGGACATCGAGCAGCTTTCCGACCCGAACTTCATACCGGACGGGAGCAGTACCGTGTATGTAATCTTTATGATTATCGGCATCGTGGGCTACTTCACCGTTCCGACAGTGGCAGGCTGGATTGTGTCAGCCGGGGGTACAACCGCATACAACCGCAACCTGACACGTGCGGGCGCACTCACGGGTGCGGCGGCGGGTGCGGCAACCGGAAAGATTGCAGGAAAACTTCTCAAATAACCAACTTCAATTTTTAGAATATGGAATTCAAGTCATTGACGAACATCGAAACGAGCTTCCGGCAAATCCGGCTCTTTGCGCTGGTATTCATCTGCCTGTGCGCACTGGTCACGGGCTTTGCCGTGTGGAACTCGTACAGCTTCGCCGAAAAGCAGCGGCAGAAGATATACGTCCTCGACAACGGCAAGAGCCTGATGCTGGCTCTCTCGCAGGACATGGCGCAGAACAGACCGATTGAAGCGAAATCGCACGTGAAGCGTTTCCACGAACTCTTTTTCACGCTCTCGCCCGACAAGGACGCCATCGAGGGAAACATCAAACGCTCCCTGTTCCTCGCCGACAGGAGTGCGTTCAACTACTACAAGGACTTGTCGGAAAAGGGCTACTACAACCGTATCATTTCGGGCAACATCAACCAGACGGTGGAGATTGACAGCGTGAAATGTGACTTCAACCAGTACCCCTACAAGGTGAGAACCTATGCCCGGCAGCTTATTGTCCGGGAAAGCAGCCTGACGGTCAGAAGCCTTGTCACCACGTGCAGGCTCCTGAACGCCACACGGAGCGACAACAACCCGCACGGCTTCATCATGGAAGCGTTCACGATTGACGAGAACAGGGATTTGCAAACCATTAAACGATAGCCTTATGGAGAGGAAGCGAAATTACATTGAAACGGTGCGGGACTGGGCGGATGAACGCCTGCGCCGCTTGTGCGGGCGTATCACGCCGGGCAAGCGGCTGGCGGTCATTCTCGTGATGTCCGCCCTGTTCGGCGGCTTGTCCCTCTATATCACCGTTTCGTCCATTTACAACATCGGGAAACGGGACGGGCAAAGGCTGCAAATCGAACACATCCGGCAGTTCCCGCTGCACGGTAACGATAGTATCAATTTAACAAACAGACCTGAATATGGAAGAAGTACAGAAAAATGAACCGGGCAGACAGCCCGAAAAGGAGAAGAAGCCCAAACGGGAACTTTCCCCGAAAGAGGTGCAGCGGCGCAGGAAAATGATAGTCTTCCCGCTGATGTTCCTCGCCTTTGCAGGGTGCATGTACCTGATATTCGCCCCCTCCGGCAAGGAGAAAACGGAAACGGAAAGCGTGGGCGGTTTCAATGCAGACATCCCGCTGCCCGCAGAGGACGGGATTATAGCGGACAAGCAGACCGCCTACGAACAGGCGATGATGAGCCGGAAACGGCAGGACAGGATACAATCCCTTCAGGACTTCGGTTTCATAGGGGACGATGAAACGGAAGAACCGCAGGCGGAAGCCGGACTGATGCCGGAAGAAGATCCGAAGCCCGTGCGGGGCGGCGGTACTTCTTCCTCGGCGACCGCCTACCGGGACATCAACCGCCAGTTGAGCACGTTCTATGAAACGCCACCGGAGGACAGGGAAAAAGAGGACTTGAAACGGCAGGTGGCAGAACTGACCGAAAAGCTGGAACGCCAGCGGGAAGCCACGCCCACCGCTGACGAACAAATGGCTCTCTTGGAAAAGTCATACGAGCTTGCCGCCAAATATGCAGGCGGCGACAGGCAGGCGGTACAAGTGCCAGTTGTGGGCGACATCGAAAAGAAGCCGGAAGCGGTGTCCGTGCAGGCAGTACGGGACAACGCCGTTTCAGGGCTGCAACAGCCCATGAGCGATGCCGATTTTATCCGTGCTTACAGCCAGCCACGCAACTACGGCTTCAACACGGCGGTAGGAACGGGCTACGCAATGGGCAGGAACACGATAGCCGCCTGCATCCATCAAGACCAGACGCTGACGGACGGGCAGACGGTAAAACTCCGTCTGCTTGAACCCATGCAGGCGGGCAGCATCGTCATCCCGAAGAATACCCTTGTGGCGGGTACGGCAAAAGTACAGGGCGAACGTCTCGACATACTGGTGTCCTCGATAGAGTATGCGGGAAACATCATCCCGGTGGAACTCGCCGTGTTCGACACGGACGGGCAAAAGGGGCTTTCCGTCCCGTCCTCGATGGAGCAGGAAGCGTTCAACGAGGCGATGGCGAATATCGGCAGCGGGCTGGGTACAAGCATTTCCTTTACGCAGAACGCCGGGCAACAGGTGGCGATGGACGTTACAAGGGGGCTGATGCAGGGTGCGTCCGGCTACCTTGCCAAGAAGTTCCGAACCGTGAAAGTGAAGCTGAAAGCCGGGTACAGGGTGATGCTTTACGCCAAACAGCAATAATCATTTGACAAACCACTAAAATTTCCAATTAACGATGAAACAGATTTTTGTAATGTGCGCCCTCCTGCTGGGCGTGTGTGCGGCAAACGCACAGGAAACCGACACGGTGAAGTATGCGGCAGGCAACGACTTGTACCGGGGTATCACCCGAAAGCTGCCTTACCGACAAATGGTAACGCCCTACGGCGTGGAAGTGACTTTCGCCAAGACGGTGCATATCATTTTCCCCTCCGCCGTCCGCTATGTAGATTTGGGGAGCAACCACATCATAGCGGGCAAGGCTGACGGTGCGGAAAACGTAATCAGGGTGAAAGCCACGACAGAGGGCTTTCCGGGAGAAACGAACTTCTCCGTCATCTGTGAGGACGGCAGCTTCTATTCATTCAACGCCAAGTATGCCCGTGAGCCGGAAATGCTCAACATCGAAATGAAGGACTTCTTGGAAAATGAAGATACGTCCGACTTTTCGCATACCCGCATGAACATCTATTTCCGGGAACTGGGAAATGAAAGTCCGCTGCTGGTAAAACTGATAATGCAAAGCATCTACAAGAACAATGACCGTAAAGTGCGACACTTGGGCAGCAAGCGTTTCGGCATACAGTTCTTAATCAAGGGGATTTACACCTATAACGGGATGCTTTACGTGCATACGCAGACGAAGAACAGTTCCAACGTGCCTTTCGATACGGACTTCATCAAGTTTAAGATTGTCGATAAGAAAGTGCCCAAACGCACGGCTATTCAGGAAACGGTACTGGATGCGGTACGCAGCTACAACGAGGTGATAGAGATTGCCGGGAAAAGCACCGTCCGGACGGTGTACGCCCTGCCGAAGTTCACCATCCCGGACGACAAGCTGCTGCTGGTGGAGCTTTACGAGAAGAACGGCGGTCGGCATCAGAGCATACGGGTGGAGAATGCCGACATCGTGAACGCCGAAGTGATAAACGAACTGAAAATAAAGTAGGGAATGAAGAAACACATCTTTATAATGACACTCTTTGCGCTGTGCCTGAATTTGAACCAGGCACACGCGCAAAGATACCTTCCGGGCATGAAAGCCTTGCAGGTAACGGCGGGCATGGCGGACGGGGTACATTGGAACTCCGACACGGATTTTGCCTGCCATTTCGGGGCGGCATACAGCGTCTATACCAAGAACGCCAACCGCTGGGTGATTGGCGGGGAATACCTGCATAAGAAGTATGACTACAAGGATATGCGCATTCCGGTAGAACAGTTCACGGCGGAGGGCGGCTATTACCTGAAATTCCTTTCGGACAGGCGAAAGACTTTTTTCCTCTCGCTGGGGCTGTCGGCTCTCGCCGGGTATGAAACCAGCAACCGGGGCGACAAGCTGCTGCCGGACGGGGCTACGCTGCTGGACAAGGACTGTTTCATCTACGGCGGTGCGCTCACGCTGGAACTGGAAACCTACCTGACCGACCGGGTGGTGCTGCTTGTCAATGCGAGGGAACGTATGCTGTTCGGCTCGGACATCGGCAAGTTCCACACGCAGGTAGGCATGGGACTGAAATTCATTATCAACTGACCGCTATATAATAATGTATATGAAGAATGTAATGTATAAAATCATCGTGGGCTTCTACATCGTGGCCGCCCTCGTGCTTGTAACCGCCTGTAATGACGGTTTGGACATTCAGCAGGCTTACCCGTTCACGGTGGAAACGCTGCCCGTACCCAAGAAACTGAAAGTGGGCGAAACAGCCGAAATACGCTGCCAACTGGTGCGTGGCGGCGACTACCAGCCTACGACCTACCAGATACGCTATTTCCAGCCTGACGGCAAAGGAAAGCTGGAAATGGATAACGGTACGGTGTTCCTGCCCAATGACCTGTACCCGCTGGAGAAAGAAACATTCCGGCTCTACTACACATCGGCATCGACCGACCAGCAGACGATTGACATCTATATCATTGACAGCTTCGGGCAGATGCAGCAGGTTTCGTTCTCGTTCAACAATGACAGCAGCGAAGAAGAAACGGAATGACCCTGTGGATATTTATCGGAATAAGCGTTTACCATGTATTGTTTATAACTTGGTTCAGGCATGAATTGATAAACGCCCCGGCAGACAAGGAGCTATGGGGAAAAGAAATGGATTGATACACAATGTGTATGTTATGAAAATCTACCCGCCGAAAATATCGGCGGGTGTTTTTTTATTAGGGAACACGGTCGGGTTTCTTTGGCTACTTTATTTTCCGGCACTCATGAAAGAAAGTGGCGGCGGCATTTCTGCCGCCTTTGTATCAACTGATTTTAAGGCTCTGTATGGGTATATTTTTCTCTAACCACACCTTTACCTGTTCAAAGTTGTATTCTCCCGTTATGACCGCCGTATGGTCGTTTATGGCTACAAACCTGACACTTTCATAGCTGTTTATCCAACCTTGCAAAGAAGAAACACCCCACGTTTCAACATCTTCAAAAACACTGCGGTCTATCCGGCTGATAGGCTCACCGAAAATTACCGTCATCGTCTGAAAGTCCGGTTCGTCTGCCAACAGTCGCAAATGGTGCAGCGTGCCGAACTCGTCCGTCTTGCGTCCCCATGCCCAATCTTCCGTGTACAAATCATCGCCCCACTGCTGTGGCTTATCGAAATGCACTTTCACGTTTACAGAATACTTGTTTTCCTCGATGTCCTCAATAACACCCGTTACCATCATGCCCGTAAAAATACACTCGCAACGTCTGCCGATTAGGTTCTTGTTTACTTCTGTCGTTTTCATACCCTTAAAATTTATCTGTTATTACCCTGTTCTTTCTTTTCTATCCATTTTTCCCGCCTGTGGCGGCACTCTGCCAGCGTTTTAGCCACTGTGGAAAACAGTTCCCCGTCCGTGTGGCGGTAGTCGTACTGGTAAAATATCCGTCCCTTGAATGCGACCGGACGGTATTTTACAAACTTTTCCTCTCCCGGTGCTTGGGTGATGCTCACCCCGTTTCTGTTCAATGATTGCATGATATTCCGTTTTTATTCGTTATATACTCAATAGGGAAAGCAACAGCAGGAAAAGCAGAGCCACGCACAACGCATAAAACGCCGACAGGCAGACCCGGAGCAGGAAACAGGCGGCACGAAATACAAGATATGCCGTTACCGCCGTGATTGCTCCGGCTGTGCAGGCGAGCCGCCACACAAGGCAGAACAATAACACCCGCAGGATGATTTTATAAATGCTTTTCCGTTTCATCGTTTCTCTGTTTATGCGGGCAGGGCTTTTAACCCCGCCCGAATGGTCGTTTAAGCCGCCCGGAATACAAACCCGTCATCAAACCAGTAGTCGCACATGAACAAATCACGGGCAAACTGTTTGTAGTCGAAATAGGTTTTTGCGAACTCCGGCAGGTCGTAACATTCTTCCACGATTTGGTAGGCGAAATCTTCTTCATCGTCATATTGTCCCTGATATTCGTCCTGAAAGTCCCGTACAAGGTCGTCCGCATCTTCCTCGCTCAAATCATGGCTTTTGTAGTTGCACCACACGAAAAAGGCTTCCTGTTCGGTGTCGCCCAACTTTTCCACCGCATCCCGCAAGGTGAAGAAGTTCTCTGAAATCCAGCTTTCGCCGATTAGGTTTTCCGGTACGTTCTCCCAGTCCTGAAACATATACTCCGCATCTTCCTCGTCCTTATGAAGCTCCCGGCAGGCTTCGTAAAAATCTTCCTTGTCCGAATAGTCCGACAGGTCAAGCCATGCCCCGAACAATGAACCGTTGTTGTACTTGCCATAAGTGCCTACATAAACTCTTGCTTCCGATAATGTTGCTACTTCCATATCCTGTAATTTTTAAGTTTTTAATTTTATGCGGATTTGAGAGGTGAGGGAGTTGAAGTTTCACTGAACTTTTTTCCTGTTTCCCGTAAATCCGACTTTTTTTTTATGCGTCTTCCGGTCGGGTCGGTCGTTTTCGTTTCACATAGGCTTAAAAGGGCAGTGTTTAGAGTTTGCAGGGTTTTGTGGAAAAAATACCTCGCAACGAATGTCGCAGGGAAGATTTTTTCGCCAAACCTGAAAAGGCTTGACCTTGCAAACCCGTGAAGAACACGTAACTACCTTTGCCTATTGAAATGATAAAAACGACCTCCCGGTTGGAGGACTGCTTAATGAGGAAGATTTACAGGTTGGGAAACAGGGGAAAAGTTCTTGTTCCCCATTCAGTCCATTAGGGAATTGCCTATGCGGGCGGGAAAAACAAGTGTATCGGGAGTTCACCTTCCGATACTCTTGTGCGGGTTTCCAAAGGCTCTTTTCACGAAAGACAGTCTGCGATGCCATGCACCGCTGGCGTTTCGAGGAATGTGGCTTTGGAAAAGGATATAAAAAATACGGGTAGTCCACAGACTGCCCGCATGATGGATGATAGCCATTGGCGAAATAGGCGTATGGCGAATGTTGTCAGGAGTTATCACAAATTGTGATAGCTCCCGATCATCACTCGTCTTTGCCCAACTCAAACATGGAATAACCGGGAAAGCATCTGCAAGCCCATAATTGTATATTTTAAGGATTAAGTAATGTTGGAATAATGCAGCAAGAACAGGTCGCAGTTTACGACCTGTTCCCTATAATCAAAATCACATGGCGACTTCCTTATAAATCTTTTCGATACCGACAAATTTCTTGTCAAGCCCCTGCATATCGCTGCTAATCTTGTTGTTAGTGATGCGGGCGTAAATTTGTGTTGTTTCAATGTTAGTATGTCCCAGCATCTTGCTGACGGTTTCAATGGGCACACCCTTTGCCAGCGTGGTGGTCGTGGCGAACGTGTGCCGGGCAAGATGGAATGTGAGGTTCTTTTTAATCCCGCACACATCGGCAATCTCTTTCAGGTAGGCATTCAGCTTTTGGTTGCTGATTATAGGTAATATCTTTCCGTCCGGCAGCTTGCCTTTGTATTTCTTCAATATCATTTTGGGAATATCCAACAGGGGAACATTCACGTCCGTGTTGGTCTTTTGCCGCTTCGTCATTATCCACAGATTACCGTCAAATGACTTTCGGATATTCTCTTGCCGCAGGTTGGCGACATCACTGTAAGCCAGACCGCAGAAACAGGAAAAGATGAACAAGTCCCTGACGTGTTCCAAACGCTCGGAAGCCATTTTCTTTTTGAGGATGATTTTTATCTCGTCTTCCGTCAAATAGCCCCTGTCCACTTTTTCCAGCCGGATTTTATAGCTGGCGAACGGGTCTTTGTCCAGTATGCCATTGTTTCGGGCTATGATGATGATGCGCTTGAAAAACTGCATGAACTTGGCGGTGGTGTTGTAACCGCACTTGCAGGCTGTACGCAAATACAACTCGAAATCGGTAATGAACATCGGGGTTATTTCCCGGATGGAAATATCAGAAAGGTTATATTTACTCTGTATAAACTCCGCAAGGTGACGGCGTGTAACCTCATACTTGCGGTAGGTCGCTATCGTCTTGGATATGCCAACAAGCTGTTTCACGTCCTCATTGTGCTTTTGGAACAAGGTAAGGATGGTTTCGTGGTTCTCGCTGTGTCCCAAAAACTCGTTTTTAACTTTCTCGGCAGTAACGTAATTATCACGCCGCTGCATTTCGTGGTAGATGGTGTTCAGCGATGCGTTTATATCGCTTAACATACGGTTGATACGTCCGGCTTCCGCCGTGCGTCCGATAGCCTTGCCAGCCTTACCGTCCCACATTTCAGGCAGCACGTCCAATTTAGTATTAAAACGGCTTGCCACACCGTCCACTGTGATACGGGCGAAAAGGGGGTACGCACCGCCCGCTTTCTGCTTGTCTTTCTTTGCGTAAAAGCAAATGTTGAATGTCGATTTCATATACTCACTTTTTAGTTACAAAAATACTGTAAATACTTAAAAATGAGTTTTATGCAGGCTCGCCAAACACCGACAGAAGTTCGCCAATTTCCGACTATCTGTACCCCCTTTTTGATTTTGTTTGTCGGGGGTACGAGTTAGGTTAGAAACCTTGTCTTTTAGGGGCGAAAAAATGTACTTTAAGGCAGACACAAGGGGATAAAAAAAGTCCCACAAATCATTGAATTTGTGGGACTTGTCTGTTCGTTGTCCGGTTTTGTCCGTAACGTTCAGCGGAGAGAGAGGGATTCGAACCCCCGGAACCTCTCAGTTCAACGGTTTTCAAGACCGCCGCAATCGACCACTCTGCCATCTCTCCAATATGTATGCAAGTATTTTTTAATTGCAGTGCAAAAGTAGTGATTATTTTCGAATAATCAAATTTGGTGATGGATATTTTTTCTTTTCACTCTATTCATTTTCTTTTAACCACTGAGAATAAACGTTTGTGTCTTTTTATTGTTACTTTTGTAAGTGATAATAATTAAATAGTAATAAGTTTTATATGAGAAGTTTGAAAAGTTTATTGATGGTTGTGGTCGCGCTGATTTTGGTCAGTTGCTCCATGTCTGCAAAACCAGAAAAAAATGAAACGGAAAAGGTGCCATCAGCGCAGGGGGAAGTGATTGTTTTGAATAAAGCGGACTTCCTGTCGAAAGTATATAATTACGAAAAGAATCAGACTCAATGGGTGTACGAAGGAAACAAACCTGCTATTATTGATTTTTATGCAGATTGGTGCGGTCCTTGCAAGAAAGTATCTCCGATCCTGAAAGAACTGGCTGCACAGTATAAGGACGATATCGTTATTTATAAGATAAATGTAGATAATGAAAAAGAGCTGGCTTCGGCATTTGGTATACAGAGTATCCCGACGTTGCTGTTTATCCCCAAGACAGGTAAACCACAGATAGCCCAGGGAGCTTTATCAAAAGAACAGTTTGTAGAGCAGATAGATAATTTCTTGCTGAAAAAATAAGGTTTTGATATATTTCTGTTGGAAATGTTGTGATTTGGAACGCCCGATTCTCGTGTAGGATCGGGCGTTTTTAACTTCTGCGAATGTTCGCGAGGAGAGATAAAGGCGATAAAAAAAGAGGATATCTGCAAAGATATCCTCTTTTTTATTTTGGCAAAGCTCGAATTATTCAGCGCTTTCTGCTGCAGGAGCTTCTTCTGCCGGAACGGCAGCAGCTGCTTCTTCAGCTTGCTTAGCAGCTTCAGCGGCTGCCAATTCTGCTTTCTTTTTAGCTACGATTTCAGCTTTTGCCTTATTTGCTTCTTTTTCAGCTTCCAGACGAGCAATGGCGGCAGCTTTTGCAGCTTCGCTATCTTTGTCCTTTACTGCTTGAACAGAAGCCTGTTTGTTTTTCAACCAAGCCTGAAACTTAGTTTCAGCAGTAGCTTCGTCGAATGCACCCTTCTTAACACCTTCCAATAAGTGTTTTTTCAAGCAAACACCTTCGCGGGAAAGAATGTTACGAGTGGTATCTGTAGGTTGTGCACCTACCTGTAACCAATACAAAGCTCTTTCGAAGTTCAAATCTACTGTAGCAGGATTAGTGTTCGGATTATAAGAACCTATCCTTTCAATAAACTTTCCATCACGTGGAGCCCTGCTGTCTGCGACTACGATCTGATAAAAAGCGTAGCTTTTGCGACCGTGTCTTTGCAATCTAATTTTTGTTGCCATGTTTGAATAATTAATTTAAGCTGTTTGTATTAGCGGGTGCAAAGATAGGAATTTTCATAAACAAAACAAATATATTGTAGAAGAAAATAATTGATTATCTTTGTCGGCGTGTGAAATTCTCAATTATCAAATAATAAACGGATACATTTATGAAGACGGATACGTTGAAGAAAATGCTATTGATGCTGTTGTGTGTTGTTTCGGTAAATATGACTGCTTTAGGGAAAGAACTGGTTTCGGATGTGTTGCCGATTGCCGATCCTTATATCCTGTTTTACAATGATACCTATTATGCCTATGGAACATCCCGTGCGGACGGTTTCGAGGTGTACAGTTCTAAAGACATGAAATCGTGGGAGCGTTCTCCGTGCCTGGCACTGAATAAAGAAGATTCTTACGGGGATAAATGGTTTTGGGCGCCGGAGGTCTACTATGTGGAGGAGGATAAGAAGTTTTATATGTTCTATTCGGTAGAGGAACATGTCTGTGTTGCCACGTCCGATTCTCCTTTGGGCCCATTTGTGCAAGATGAAAAGAAGCCGATTCGAGAAGAAAAAGGAATCGATACATCCGTCTTTTTCGATGAGGACGGGAAAGCCTATCTTTATTTTGTTCGCTTTACAAACGGTAATGTGATTTGGTGTGCGGAGCTGAAAGATAATCTGAAAGAGATCAAAGAAGAAACATTGACGCAATGTGTTGAAGCTACCGAACCGTGGGAGCTGGTGTTCGGAAAGGTGGTTGAAGGGCCTTCTATTGTCAAGCAGGGCGGGCTTTATTATATGTTCTACTCCGCAAATGACTTCAGAAGTCAGGATTATGCCGTAGGTTATGCAACCTCGGATTCTCCTTTCGGTCCGTGGAGGAAAAGCGAGAAAAATCCGCTTTTGCATAAAGTGGAAGAACTTGTCGGAACCGGTCATGGTGCACCGTTCCTGGACAGATCGGGCGGATACCGCTATATTTTCCATGCCCATAAGAGTCGGACAGAAGTGAACCAGCGAAATTCTTACATTATTGATATGTCTCTGGCAGGGAAGGAGCGGGTTTCGATCGGTGGTGGTCTGATACGTCCGGAAGTCGTGAAATAAATCATTCTTTTCGACCGGACGGGATAACAAAGCTCAGTCAGTAAGTTTGTCATCCTGTACTCGTTTGGAGTATATCCTGTCATTCTTTTGAACCAACGGCTGAAATATTGTCGTTCCTATTTATTTACTACCTTTGCCGCTCGTTTTATAAAAGCAATATATTTATATATTATATGATTTCAGTAGACGGACTAACAGTAGAGTTTGGCGGTAGCGCATTATTTTCGGATATATCTTTTGTCATTAACGAGAAAGACCGGATTGCCCTGATGGGAAAGAACGGGGCGGGTAAATCTACTTTGCTGAAGATATTGGCGGGTGTGCGTGAACCGACTCGCGGGAAAGTGTCTGCCCCGAAAGATACCGTTATCGCATATCTTCCGCAGCATTTGATGACGGAAGATGGCCGTACGGTGTTTGAAGAGACTGCTCAGGCTTTCGCCCATCTGCACGAGATGGAAGCGGAGATCGCTGCTCTCAACAAAGAATTGGAGACACGCACCGATTATGAATCGGATAGCTATATGGAACTGATCGAACGCGTATCGACATTGAGCGAGAAATTTTATTCCATAGAGGAAATTAATTATGACGCCGATATAGAGAAGACTCTGTTAGGGCTTGGTTTCACCCGTGAAGACTTTAACCGTCAGACAAGCGAGTTCAGCGGTGGTTGGCGTATGCGTATCGAATTGGCAAAACTGTTGCTGAAGAAACCGGATGTGCTTTTGCTGGACGAGCCGACCAACCACCTCGATATCGAGTCCATCCAGTGGTTGGAAGATTTTCTGATCGATAACGGGCAGGCGGTTGTGGTGATCAGTCACGATCGGGCTTTTGTGGATCATATCACGACTCGCACGATCGAAGTTACGATGGGGCGTATCTATGACTATAAAGTCAATTACAGCCAATATCTGCAGCTGCGCAAGGAACGCCGCGAGCAGCAACAGAAGGCATACGACGAGCAACAGAAGTTTATTGCTGAAACGAAGGACTTTATCGAGCGTTTCAAAGGCACTTATTCCAAAACTTTGCAAGTGCAGAGCCGCGTGAAGATGCTTGAAAAGCTGGAAATACTGGAAGTCGATGAAGAAGACACTTCCGCTCTGCGCCTGAAGTTCCCGCCTTCGCCCCGTTCGGGTTCTTATCCGGTGACGATCGAGAATGTGTCTAAATCGTATGGAGACCATACTGTTTTCCGTAATGCCAATCTGACGATCGAGCGGGGTGACAAGATCGCTTTTGTCGGAAAGAATGGCGAAGGTAAATCTACGCTGGTAAAATGTATCATGAAAGAACTCGAGCATGACGGCACGTTGACGATCGGGCATAACGTGATGATCGGCTATTTTGCGCAGAACCAGGCTTCCCTTTTGGATGAAAACCTGACAGTGTTCCAAACGATAGACGATGTCGCAAAAGGGGATATCCGCAACAAAATAAAGGATTTGTTGGGGGCTTTCATGTTCGGGGGCGAGAATTCTGCAAAAAAGGTAAAGGTGCTCTCCGGTGGCGAACGTACCCGCTTGGCAATGATTAAACTATTGCTGGAACCCGTCAATCTGCTGATTCTTGACGAGCCGACGAACCATCTGGATATGAAGACGAAAGATATCCTGAAACAAGCCTTGATGGACTTTGACGGGACGCTGATCGTCGTTTCGCATGACCGAGACTTCCTGGACGGTCTTGTGACCAAAGTTTATGAATTCGGAAACAAGAAAGTGACGGAACATCTCGAAGGTATCTACGAGTTTCTGCAACGCAAGAAAATGGAAAATCTGAACGAGTTGGAGCGTAAGAATTAAATCCGTATCCCTAGCCCGAGCATCAGGTCGTAAGTGGAATAATCTACCCGGGGGTAATACCGGTAGTTCGTCCGTCGTGAGAAATAGCGGTTTGTCAGGGTGATGTTCCACTTGTCCATTAATAAATAAGCCAGTTTCATCGAGAAGATGGTCAGGCGCGCGTTTCCTGCATCGCCTTGAATGTTCAGGGTTCCGGGATCTGCCTGTGACCAGTCGATCTCTGGATCATATCCTTTCCAGGTAAAGATATGATAGTTTTCCATGTTGAGCAGGAAAGCCAATCGTCTGTTGTAGATGATGCCTGCACCGGCCTTGGTGCTGTAGCCGCTTCCTAAGTTATAATCCCGTTCGCCAAGCAGCATATAATCCGAAAGGCTGGCTCCCAAAGCGACGCCGTTTGCATACAGTTCGGCGTAAATATCCGTCTTGTCTCCCGATGTGGCCTGCTTGTAATAGATAAGGCCTCCTCCTGCTGCTGCCGGTGCTGCGATGCGGTAAGGAGGAACGGTCAGGTCGCTTCCGTCGCGGAGCTCCGAGTTATAGAAGTCGAAATGTTGGAATAATCCGGCGGAAAGGGAACGCGGCCCTTTCGTCCAAACAGTTTTTCCCCATAAGGCTCCGATGGCATTGACCTGGCTGACCACCGGCTGGGCAGAGAACAAATCCATTCCGAAGTTGAAGCGGAACCATTCATAGGGAGAATAAAAATCATCGTTGAAAGGATTCCCGTAGTCGATGCGGAAATTAATGTTCAGACTGGTCGTTCCCCGTTTCGAACCTTCTTGTTCTGCGAGGAAACGAGGTCCCATCGTGACGATAAAATTGACGGGAACGGAAGAGTAGGTTCGTCCTTTTGAAGAACTGTGTCGCCAGGCTTCCCCCGAAATGATACGGTTGAGAGCGCGGACCGGTGACAAGACGCCTGCCAACACCTCGCGCCCCACACGTTCGGCTCCCGACGAACGGTTGTCTATGAACAGGTCGGACAGCCGATAGGTGATTTCACCCAATTCGATTCCTCCGAACGTTGTCGCCAGCATGTCGTTGATCGAAGGCGGTTCATTCTCCATAAAGAACTCCCACATCAGACTGCCGCCGGCTGCAAACGGGGCGGATTGCCAGAAGTTCATACCGTTGCTGCGAGCTGCGTTGAAATAGAGTGAACCGTGATAAGGGTGGGAGAAAAGGTTTGTTGTGAACTGGTCGGTGTCCCATACCGGGCCTTTTTTGAAATTGCTTTTGATCGTATGCCCGTTGATATAAGCCCAATCCTCTTTTACGATATATCGGTCGAAGCTCCAGACGAGCATATTGAGTCCGAATGTTTCGAGTGCCGCTTTCCAAGGGCGGCGGGGTTGGAGTAGGGTTGAGTCACTTGTATAATGACGATGTGTAATTTGAGGTATATATTCTTGTCCCCGTATCCAGGGGAACGAAAACAGACAAATGAGTCCGGTTAGTATAAATTTCTTCATTTTTCCCTTAATTAGATAGTCATCAGCACCTTTTTGAATGCAAACTTATATATAATTAACAACCGGATGTTCGTTTGGTTTAAATAATTATCAGGTCATCTTTATAGAAAACCGCAACATTGCGAGGAAATACTTATTTTTGCAGAAAAAATCAAAATGATAGACTTTATTACGTTTTGCGATTACACCGGGACATTCGCTTTTGCGATTAGCGGCATCCGTTTGGCTTCTGCCAAACAATTTGACTGGTTCGGGGCCTATGTTGTCGGTGTGGTTACGGCGGTAGGAGGCGGTACGATCCGCGATATCCTGCTCAATGCCACCCCTTTTTGGATGGAACAAGCCTCTTATCTCATCATATCGGCTCTGGCGTTGCTCTTCGTTATCATATTCAGGAAATATGTGATTAGCTTGAACAATACTTTCTTTATTTTCGATGCGATAGGGCTGGGACTGTTCGGCGTGGTCGGTATCGAGAAGGCGCTGACATTCGGATTCCCGATGTGGGTGGCCATTGTGATGGGGACGATTACGGGGGCTTTCGGCGGTATGATCCGCGATATCCTGATTAACGAGGTTCCGCTGATTTTCCGAAAAGATATTTATGCGCTGGCATGCGTGTTCGGAGGCATTATTTATTACGCTTGCTTACAGATGGGTATCGGGCCGTCACTGACGCAGCTTATTGCTGCTACCGGAATATTCGTTTCACGGATAGTGGCAGTAAAATATCATATAAGCGTCCCTGTATTAAAAGGAGAAGAATAAAATTATTAACTTTGCGATATGACAGCAAGTGTAAACATTCAAAGTGAGAAAGCCTCGATCCTGCTCATCTATACCGGCGGAACGATCGGTATGATCGAAAATCCCGAAACCGGCGTGTTGGAATCGTTCAATTTCCAACATTTGAAGGATAATATGCCGGAACTGAAGAAGTTGGGGTATGCGGTTTCGACCATTCAGTTTGATCCGGCTATGGATTCATCGGAGATGGGGCCGGAGTCATGGATGAAGATCGTAAAGATTATTGCAGACAATTACCAGTTGTACGACGGCTTTGTCGTGCTTCATGGTACGGACACGATGTCTTTCACGGCATCTGCTTTGAGTTTTATGCTGGAAAACTTAAGTAAACCGGTCATCTTTACCGGTTCGCAATTGCCGATTGGTATGTTGCGGACCGACGGGAAAGAAAACTTGATCACCGCCATCGAGATCGCCGCAGCCAAGGAAAACGGTGTCCCGGTTGTGCCGGAGGTCTGTATCTTTTTCGAAAATGACTTGTTGAGGGGTAACCGTACGAGTAAGATCAATGCGGACAACTTCAATGCTTTCCGTTCATACAATTATCCGCCGCTGGCACATGCCGGTATCTATATAAAGTATGACACCGGGCAGGTTTACCATCCTGTTTCGAGAAAGCCGTTGAAGCCGCATTATCTCTTGGACCGGAATATTGCGGTGCTGAAACTTTTTCCGGGGATTTCTCCCCAGGTGGTGGAAAGCATCCTGAACATACCGGGACTGAAGGGAGTCGTGATGGAAACGTTCGGAAGCGGTAATGCACCGTGCTACGATTGGTTCCTGACGATGTTGAAAGAAGCGGTGAGCCGGGGAATTGTGATTGTAAATGTAACCCAGTGTAGTGCCGGAAGTGTAGAAATGCATCGGTATGAGACTGGTCATAAATTGTTGGAAGCGGGAGTGATAAGCGGTTTCGACAGTACGACCGAAAGTGCTGTTACCAAGCTCATGTTCCTTTTCGGCCACGGCTTGACGCCGGAAGAGGTGAAGGACCACATGAACTGTTCGCTGATCGGGGAGGTGACGATCCCCGACTCATTTCGCCCGTAATTCCTCTTAAGGACTGAATTGGAAATTAAAATGAAACTATCATTTCTGAGTTTAGCAAGTGGAAGCAGTGGAAACTGCTATTATCTGGGAACGCCCGAATTCGGCGTGTTGATTGATGCAGGTATCGGTATTCGTACCATAAAGAAGGTGTTGAAAGATAAAGCGATCGATTTCTCCAAAATTGTTGCAGTCCTGATCACGCACGATCATGCCGATCATATCAAGACTGTAGGTTGTCTGGGAGAGAAACATTGTATTCCTGTTTATACGACAGAGGCCGTCCACCGAGGAATCAGCAAGAGTCGCTACGTGGAGGAAACGCTTGTCAGTTCGCGTAAGGTGATAGAAAAGGAAGTGCCTTTTATGATCCGCGATTTCCGCATTACTGCTTTCGAAGTCCCGCATGATAGTACCGATAATGTGGGTTATTATATCGAATATGGAGATCATAAGTTTACGTTGGCAACGGATGTCGGCCATATTACCGAAACGGTAAGTAAATACATGGGCATGGCGAACCACCTGATCATAGAAGCCAATTATGACGAGGAGATGTTGCAATTCGGCACGTATCCTGCTTTTCTGAAGGAACGCGTAGCCAGCCCGACCGGACATTTGAGCAACCGTGAAGCTGCCGAATTCCTCGCAACTCATTATGATCCCAAATTAAAAGATATCTGGTTGTGTCACCTGAGCCGTGACAATAACCATCCCGAACTTGCTTATAAGACAGTCGATTTCCGCCTGTTTCAAGAAGGGGTACGGGTTGGAAAGGATGTTTCCCTGCATGCTCTGAAACGGACTACACCGTCTGATATATTTGAATTTGATTAAAATTTTGTGTAAAAAACGCGGAAAAAGTTTGCGAAGAAAAATTAAACTCTTATCTTTGCACCCGCAATCGAGAAACAACGATAGCATGAATGACTTGGTAGCTCAGTTGGTAGAGCAAATGACTCTTAATCATTGGGTCGAGGGTTCGAGCCCCTCCCAGGTCACTCAATAGAAACAAAATCGACAAATATCGACTTGGTAGCTCAGTTGGTAGAGCAAATGACTCTTAATCATTGGGTCGAGGGTTCGAGCCCCTCCCAGGTCACAAGCTAAAAGGCCTTTTACAGCGTTTGCCTGTGAAAGGCTTTTTTATGATATAAATCGCCAATGGTTATGTAAATAAGTTTATTCCGGGAATTCATTTTCAACAACTTCGAGTATTTCCTGCGTACGAAGAAGAAATCACCCGCCGGCGCAAGACGAACACCGAGTCCAACATCCGCCTGCTGGACGTGCCCAAGCGCATCATAGAGAAGTCCAAGTGGCTGTCCAAGGACGGTCATGTATTTCCGGTACCGGGCACAGTAGATGCAATGTCATATTGAAGGAACTTGGCAGGCAATGCGGTTTCAAGATACGGTTGACCTATCATGTTGCCCGGCATGAGACCGTTTCTCTCTTCGATAGTGGTGAAGGCTCTCCTGCTCCCTCTGCATTGCATGTACGGGTAGTTTTGCCCATATCCATGTCCGCCGGTATTGCCTGCCCTTTTCTTGGGAGAAACGGCTTGTCGTAACGGGCGGCGTGACACAAACTTTTCCGGATATAGAGAAACATTCTAGAAAAAGACTGGAAGACAAGCTATTATTGGACTGTATAGCAACAAAATTATATTTTTCTCAATAAAACTAATTATTTTTTTTCTTTTTATGAATATATATGTTATATTCGTAATATGTGAAAGGCCTTTTTATTATCTAATATCTGTTAGAGTTTGTTCTACTTCGTATTTAAATAATAAAAGCAATTAAGATGAAGTTTTTTATCAATTCATATTTTGGTGATAATCAATCTATTGGTTTATTATCCCACATTAAAAAACGGCTTCCTTACGGGATGGATGATCAATGGATGGTGTTCAGCCATTATACGGAAAGAGGTTGGACTGTCGATAACTTGTGGCATATCTTCACTGATTTTTATGGTGGGCAGTATGCTCCGCTTGCCTTTTTGAGCTATTTGGTGTTATATGCCGGTTTCGGCTATGATCCCTTTTATTTTCATATGTTTAGTTTGTTGTTGCATATCGGTTGTGTCTGTTTGGTTTGGAAATTAATCTCTTCCCTTCTACGTGTGCATGGAGGAGTGAGTGAAAAGCAAATTTTATATGTAAACTTTATTACAACGCTTCTTTTTGCAGTCCATCCGATTAACGTGGAGGCTGTTGCCTGGATCAGTGCGTTGAAAGTGTTGTTATATGCTTTTTTCTATCTCTTGGGGCTACTTTGTTATTTACGTTATATACGAACATCAAAGATTTTTTATTATGTATTAACGATAGGGTGCTTTCTTTGTTCTTTTTGGGGAAAGGAACAGGCTGTTACTTTTCCACTGGCATTGTTGATCGTCGATTGGTTTACGAACCGGAATATGAAAAATCTTGAGGTCTGGAGTGAGAAAATGTCGTTTCTCATTATGGCATTCTTTTTTGGAATTATTACTGTTCTTTCTCAAGGGAAAGGGCCTTATGAAATGATTTTCCCATTATATCAGCGTTTACTTTTTGGATGTTTTGCCTTAGTAGAATATATTACTAAAAGTTTGCTGCCCGTTAATTTGAATTTCTTTTATCCATTTCCTATAGTATTGGGGGAGGAACCGCCCTTACACTATTACCTTTATCCGGTAGTGCTATTGTTTCTTATGGGGTGGATCATAGCTTATCGGAATAATCGATATTTGGTATTCGGTGTATTGCTGTTTCTTGTCAACTTATTGTTCTCAATACATCTTTTTAATATGTCTCGTCATGCCATTGTGGCCGATAGATATATGTATTTGAGTTATGTTGGCATTGCTTTCCTTATAGCAAATGGAATTTGGTGGTTGAGAAAACGATTATCTTATTTTAAAGCTGCTTTGGTCTTTCTTTTCTTCTATTGTTTCTTTTTGTCAGTATATACTTTTCATTATACAAAAAAGTGGGAAAACACAACGATGGTGAAGAAATACACAAAAGAAGTATTAGAAAAAAGGTTGAATGGAAGTAATCATTTATAGACAATTAAAATTTTAAGGTTATGTTAAATGGTAAAAAAATCTTATCAGTTTGTGGAGCAGTCGCTCTGTTGCTGGGTGTGGGAATGAATCTTCGGCATTCGCTGAATGATTACGGTATGGGTACTAATAGTCTAAGTACATTTGCCTTGGCACAGACCAGTTCTTCTTCCGGATCCGGATCCAGTTCATCGGGGAGTGGATGGTTTTGGACATTAAAAGAAACAAAAACGGAATGTTTGTATAATTGATTGATTTTATGATTTATGTGGAAGCCATTTTGGATTTGGTAATGAAAGCATGTTTGTCTTCTTTATGAATTGAAATGGTTCCTTTTAATTGTTTTTTTGTAATTTAGGCATGAAAAGTAAATATGTACTAATAGCTTTTGTCTTGTTTTGTTGCAGTTGTCAAGAGTTGATTATGAAAAACAGGCCTTTTCCGGCAGTAGATGCAGGTCGTATTGAAATCGTTCCTATATCTGAAGAGAAAGGTGAGATCATAAAAGTAACCAATGAGATTGGAGAAAATATTCCGGCTTCAAAATTGATTGAAGATTTTTTTTATGTACCGTTAGAATCAATTGAAGAATCATTGTTTGCTTATTGTAATCAGATAGAAGTTTTTGAAGATAAAATTTTTGTGTTTGACAGGACTGGGACGGAAAAGCTTTTTATTTTCAGAAAAAATGGTAAGTTTCTGAAATCAATAGGTGAAAAAGGAGGGGCTCCTTTTGAATTTTTTAAACCTCGATCATTTGCTATTGATCGAGAAAAAAGCAAATTGTTATTTATGACAATCAGAAACGGAAGTGGATGCATTTTTCTTTAGATGGGAATTATATAGATTCTGATGATGTTCCTTTCCGCACTATTTGCAATTTTCAAATATCATCTACAGGCTATTATATAACAGCCACGAGCAAGGGTGATTGGAATAATCATTTGGGTCCTATTGCCGATTATAAACTTTTGTATACAGATAGTTTGGGGAATTTGCAGAAAGCAGCCTGCTATTATCAAGAGAGTGAGCATAATCAATTGGTCTACGACCCTGTAAGAAGGCTGGAAAATGATATTTTATATGTTCCGATGTATTTGAATGAAGTTTATACGGTAACGGATACCACTTTGTCTCTTCGGTATAAATTTGATTACAGCGAGTTTACTCCATTTGAAAAGGAAAAAATTGCTACTTTTGAAAATTATGATGAATTAAGAGATTATCGTTCTTCTCATACCTATTTATTGACTTTTGCAGAGAACTCAACTCATTTGTTTTTTCTTACAAGTGATAATGGAAATGAACGTTTGGTATCGATTTATGACAAGCGTTCTAAAAAATTGTTGCAAGTATCCGGAATACAGTGTGATACTGATTTTATTTTTGATTTTATTGCGGGTATTCATGCTTACGAAGATTACTTTATCGCAATGATCTTGCCTCAGTCCTTGAGGATGTTGAAATCTCAACTTGAAAAAAATCATTATCCGGTCAAAGAGGAAAATATGAGATTATTTGAGAATGTAAAGGAGGATGATAACTTGGTTTTGGTATTCTTTAAAATAAAGGATCTATGAAAATCAGCATGATCAATATAATAGTTTCGGCATTTGTTTTATCAGTTACTGCCGGTTTGTTTTATTTGAATCGGCGTCCTGCTGAGAATATCGATGATGTGACATTGCTTACGTTATTTAAGAAGTGAAAAAATGAAAAAGTATCGTTTAAAATTAAGGATGAAAGGGACTGATTTTTATTTGCGCTATGTACAAAGAAAAGCATAAAATCTATTGTTGTTGAATGAGAACGGGGAAATTCATTATTGGTATTTTGCTGCTATGCTGTTTTATCCGTATGGTGATCGGGGAGCCATGTACTGTGCCTTCGGGGAGCATGGAGCCGACGTTGCTTTGCGGAGATCGGCTTTGGATTAACAAGCTGGCTTATGGTGGACGATTCCCCTCTCGTTGGGCGGATATCCCGTTGCTGAATGTCTTTACTTGGATACGCCCTCTGCGTCTTGCTGATGAAGAGAATCATTGGGAGTATCGTCGTTTGCCGGGTTACAGCGAACCTAAACAGGGGGATATTGCGGTGTTCAACAGCCCGGCAGATCCGCAATTGTTGTTGGTCAAGCGAATTACCCGGGTGGTAAAAAAAGGAGAGCCTCTTCGGATCGACCGGCGAACGCTTCTTCTTTATCGTTCGTTGATTTTGCGTGACGGAGGGAAAGTGATGGAGAAAGATGGGAAAATATATATCGATGGAAAGAGTAGCTCGCAGTATATACCCAAGCAACGCTTTTATTATATGGAGGGGGATAACAGGATGAACTCGCATGATAGCCGGTCGTTTGGTTTTATTTCGGAAGAGGCAATCATTGGAAAGTTCGATTTTGTTCTTTTCTCTATCGATTCCCAAAAGCAATGGTGGAAAGCAATTCGTTTGCGACGAATGATGATGCGGTTTCCTTAAGGTTTAAAAGATCTTCATGTCGGTATGGGTGGCTTAACCATAATCCTGCAAGAACTGCGGCTCGAATATACATAAATATCTACAACTTTCAATAAAACACAAGAATTTAAAGTGAATTGAATCTAATCTTATAGTTCTTTCTGTTATCGGCCTGGGGCGAAAACCTTTTTGCCCCTTGTCAAAAGCCTTTTTGCCCAAGGTCGAAAAGGTTTTCGACTTAGGTCAAAAGCTCTATGATATGATAGTTTAATGATAGAAGTATAGCGGTTATCACTCTATCGGCTTTGGATTGATCCCTACAATTGGTTTTGTCTTTGTGTTAATCTCCGATGATTATTGGGTGAATCCAGCCTTGTTCGCGCGCAAAAAAGATCGTTGAATGATAGTTGAATGATAGATGAATGATAGTTGAAAACAACAACTATCATACTATAATGTCCTGTTTTTAAACAATATACGAACCTCAATGATAGTATGATAGTTGTTTCTCTTTTTAACTTTTGTGGGGTTATCCCATATCGTTGGCAATAGGAATTGGCTTTCACAAAGGAATTTTGTCAATCCTGCGCTGATGCCGACCGCCTTCGAACGAGGTGCTCAGAAAGGCTTCGACCGTATGAGTGGCTTCCTCTTGACTGATAAATCTGCCGGGCATTACGAGTATGTTGGCATTATTGTGCTCGCGTGCGAGACGTGCTATCTCTTCTTGCCAGCACAGAGCGGCCCGTATTCCCTGATGTTTATTGAGTGTCATGGCTATTCCGTTTCCGGATCCGCAGATGGCTATTCCGGGATATACTTCGCCGGCTTCTACAGCTTTGGCAAGCGGATGGGCGTAGTCGGGATAATCACAACTTTCAGTCGAGTCGGTTCCGAAATCTTTATAGGCCAACCCTTTCGAGTCGAGTATTTGTTTTACGAATTCTTTCAGTTCGTACCCTGCGTGGTCACTACATAAACCTAATGTTTTCATATTTATCTGTTAGAGGAGTTTGGAGATTTATGATTTATAATTTCAGATTTATGATTTACCAACTATTCATAAATCTGAAATTATAAATCATAAATCTGAAAATTAATTCAATAATTCTTTTACCTGATTGTATACGTTCTGACCCGTGAAGCCGAGTTTTTCGTCCAATACCTTGTATGGAGCGGAGAAACCGAATGATTCGAGTCCCCACACCTTACCGTTGGCACCCACCAATCCTTCCAGGTTGACCGGCAGACCGGCAGTAAGCCCGAATACCTTGCTTCCTGTTGGAATGACAGATTCTTGGTATTCTTTGCTCTGGCTGCGGAATAAGCCTTCAGACGGAACAGATACGATGCGGACCTTGATGCCATCGGCGCGAAGCAATGCTGCTCCTTCTTCCAGTGTGGAGACTTCTGAACCGGAAGCGACCATGATTACATCAGGGTTTTCGTCACTTTCTACAATATAAGCTCCCTTTTCAGCCTGCAAGGCTTCGTCGTAGCGGTTTCCTTTTGCGGGCAGGTCTGTGATGTTCTGACGGGAGAAAATCAAAGCTGTCGGAGTGGCTGTGTTTTCCATAGCCATCTTCCAGGCAATTGTTGTTTCGGTCACGTCTGCCGGGCGCAGTACCAGCATTGAGTTGTGTCCCTTGTGGTTCTTCAGCTTTTCCATCAGACGAATCTGCACTTCCTGTTCAACCGGTTCGTGTGTCGGTCCGTCTTCGCCTACGCGGAAGGCATCGTGAGACCAGATGAACTTAACCGGCTGTTCCATCAGGGCAGCCATTCGGATAGCGGGTTTCATGTAGTCGGAGAATACGAAGAATGTGCCGCAGGCTACGATTACACCTCCGTGGAGCGACATACCGATACATACGCAAGCCATCGTCAGTTCGGCAACACCGGCTTGAAGGAATGCACCACTGAAATCGCCTTTCACGAATGCATGTGTTTTCTTCAGGAAGCCGTCTGTCTTGTCCGAATTGGAAAGGTCGGCTGAAGAAACGATCATATTTTCTACCTGGGTTGCCAGCACGCCTAAGACGGTTGCCGAGGCCGCACGGGTCGCTTGGTTCGGTTTCTGTTCGATAGCCTTCCAGTCGATGACAGGTGCTTTGCCTGAGAACCACAAATCCATCTTGGCTGCCAGTTCCAGATTAGCTTTCGCCCATTCTGCTTTGGCCGCATAGCGTTCTGCAACGATTGCTTCCAATTCTTTGGCACGTTTGGCATATAGTTCCGCAACTTCGGGGAAGATCTGGAACGGATCGTCCGGGTTTCCTCCTAAGTTCCGGATGGTGTCTGCGATAGAGACGCCGGCTGCCGAAAGAGGTTGTCCGTGTGTAGACACCTTGTTTTCGTAGCTGCTCTTGTCAGCACCCACAGCACCCTTACCCATGATCGTGTTACCGATAATCAGGGTAGGACGGGATGTTTCGGCTTTCGCCTCGGTCAGTGCCCGGCGGATTTCCGTTACATCGTTTCCGTTGATTGTGATGACTTTCCAACCCCATGCTTCGTATTTCATGGCTACGTTTTCTGTCGTCACTTCGCCTACGGTTGTGGAAAGCTGGATGTTGTTGGCATCGTAAAACATAATCAGGTTGTCCAGTCCCAGCGTACCGGCAATACGTCCGGCTCCCTGAGAAATCTCTTCCTGGATGCCACCATCGGATATATATGTGTAGATCGTCTGATTCATGACGTCACCCAGGCGTGCTTTCAGGAACTTGGCGGCGATAGCAGCACCTACGGCGTAAGTGTGGCCTTGTCCCAACGGACCGGATGTGTTTTCTATACCACGCATCACGTTGACTTCGGGATGTCCCGGAGTCACACTACCCCACTGGCGGAACTCTTTCAGTTCGTCGATCGTGAATTTGCCTGCGAGGGCGAGTACTGAATAAAGCATCGGCGACATATGCCCCGGGTCCTGGAAATAGCGGTCTCTGCCTTCCCATGCGGGATTCTTGGGATCATACACGAGGAACTCTGAAAACAGTACGTTCACAAAGTCTGCACCACCCATTGCACCACCGGGGTGACCGGATTTCGCTTTTTCTACCATTGACGCAGCCAGGATACGGATGTTGTCCGCTGCTTTGTTCATTAATTTAATATCGTTCATTGTGATGAGTTATTTTTATTTTTTGCAAAGATAGTCAATCTCTTCGTAATGACCATCCTATCGATGAAACAATTCATTTTCTGTAAAGTTTCCTAATTTCCGATATTTCTCATAGAGAGCAAGATACGCCAGATGATTTTTATGATTCGACTGGTATTCTTTTGCAAAACCTTATCCTATAGTCCGCTGTGTGTCTTCGATTTTGGCATATATGTACGGTGCTACGGCTGCGAATATGGAAACACCGAATGCGCAAGTCTGTTCCGCTTGGGCTACTTTGTGATCGGAATATCCGGCACATCTGCCAAAGTCTGCATGTTGAATGATGTTTTTTATTATAGGGAGAAATAGAACCCTTGTTCCAGCAGATGGTCGTATTTTTCTTTGTTGAACATATAATAGAAAGCCCCTCTTTTGGAACCTTTCTTGTCTTTTTCATCCAACTTCTCCAGAATATCCATCGCATTTAGTTTTTTGCGGAAATTACGCTTGTCCAGTTGAGTCTGGTAGATGGCTTCATACAGGTTCTGCAATTGCGGTAACGTGAATTTTTCGGGAAGCAGGTTGAATCCGACCGGACGGGTAGCGGCTTTTCTGCGCAGACGGGCTAATGTGTCGGTGATCATTTGGTTATGGTCGAAAATAAGTTGTGGAACTTCGCTGACCTTGGCCCAGACTGCATTATACTCTTCCAGTGTTTCGCTACTGAAATCGTTCATATTGACGAGTGAATAGTATGCTACGGAGATAACCCGCTCTCCGAGATCGCGGGTAATATCTCCGTAAGCACCTACCTGTTCCATAAAAAGATTATCAATGCCGGTACAGTCGGTAAGCACGCGTGAGGCGGCCTCCTCTATACTTTCTCCTGCTTTGATAAAACCGCCCATCAGAGACCATTGTCCCATCATGGGTTCAAACTTACGTTTATAAAGTAATACATTAAGCTCTTTTTGATCGAATCCGAGTATAATACAATCTACTGCAACGTAAAATTTGGTTTCGTTCTGATAAAAAGCGGCTGTCATGATTTTTTTATGGAATTATGATTAATTTATTATGCGAGCTTGCGTGCGCCGTCGCTGATTACTACATTATATAACTTAGGTTCGTGGCCGAATTTAGCAGTGTAAGATTCGAATGCTTCTTTGATGAATGCATCGTATTTTTCTTCTTTCACCAAGTTGATTGTACAACCACCGAAACCGCCACCCATTACGCGTGAGCCGGTTACACCGCATTTCTTGGCAACATCGTTCAGGAAGTCCAATTCTTCGCAGCTGACTTCGTACAATTTGCTCATGCCGTGATGTGTTTCGTACATCTTCTTGCCTACGGTTTCGTAGTCGTCTTTTTCCAAAGCGTCGCAAACATCGAGTACGCGCTGTACTTCTTCGATCACATATTCGGCACGCATATAATCTTCAGCGCTGATGTCGCCTTTGACTTCGTTCAGCATATCCATTGTCGCATCGCGTAGGAATTCGACTTCCGGATGATTGCGACGGATTGCGGCGGCGGCGTTTTCGCAAGATTGGCGACGTTTGTTGTAAGCCGAAGATGCCAGTTCGTGCTTAACGACTGAATCCAGTAAAACCAATTTGTAACCGACCGGATGGAACGGGAAATATTTATATTCGAGTGAACGGCAATCTAGACGGATCAAACTGCCTTCTTTTCCGAATACAGAAGCGAACTGGTCCATAATACCGCAGTTTACGCCGCAATAGTTATGCTCCGTTGATTGACCGATCTTAGCTAATTCAAATTTGTCGATGTTCAGGGAGAACAAGTCGTTTAAAGCAAATGCATAGGTACTTTCCAATGCGGCGGAAGAGGACATGCCTGCACCCAGAGGTACATCGCCTGCAAACACGGTATCGAATCCCTGGATCTGTCCGCCACGTTTGATGGTTTCGCGGCAAACACCGAAAATATATCTTGCCCAGCTTGCTTTTGGAGCGTCTTCTTCGTTCAGACCAAATTCGGCGTAGTCGTTCAGGTCGACAGAGAAAGCACGAACTTTACCTGTGCCGTTTGGTTTGATTTCGGCAATCATGCCTTTGTCGATAGCCCCCGGAAATACGAAACCACCGTTATAATCGGTATGTTCGCCAATCAGGTTAATACGGCCCGGAGATGCATATACGCTACCTTTTGTTGAGAATAACTCCTGAAATTTATTTCTGATCTTTTGTTGCATGATATTAATTTTTTAGATGTGTTATAAATAAAGAAATTATCCGGCTTTATTGGTAACCGGATAATTTCATGAATTGGCATATTTATAGTCTTATTCTGATTTTTTTGACGGTTTGGAACCGATAGCTGCGTAGAATAAAATGTAAGCAGCACTGAAAAGCACAACCCAATAGCTGGTCATGTAGTCGGTCATATCGGCAACCCAACCCTGGATAGCAACCATTACGGCGCAACCGAACACCATTGTCATAAAGATACCGCTGGCAATGGCCGTGTATTTACCTAATCCTTCAACCGCCATGTTGAAGATACCACCCCACATTACACTGGTGCAGAGACCAACGAGGAGGAATGCCAGAATACCGACGGGAACTTCCTGCCAGATAACGCTTAATGAAGCCCAATCTATACCGGGAACTTCAACCGTACTCGTTTCAGGTGAAAACATTCCGAAGCTCACTAACAGCAAAGTGGCGCTTGCGACAGTCGTGATCATCGCGCGGCTGGAAATTTTGGCACCGATACTTGCTCCTACGAAACGTCCGATAAGCATCATCAACCAGTAAACAGCTACGATAAGGCCTACAGTACTGGCCGGTATACCTTTAGATGTCAGATATTGCAAGATATAGGTGGGAGTACCTACTTCTACGCTCATATACAAAAAGATAGCCAAGGCTCCCAATGCAAAATGACGATGGCTTAAAGCTCCTTTAATTAAACTTGTGTCGACCGGAGCCTGTTCGGGCTCTTCGATTTTAGTGAACATGATCACTACAAATGCGATGACAAAAATAGCCAGAGCGATCATCAGAGCAGGGGTGGCATCGGCAATATGTGCCTTGGCTGCATCACCGATAAGAGCTCCCATCAAGATGTAGCAAGCAACGGCTGCGGTACTGTTGAATACACCTCCGAGCTGAATCAGCTGGTTACCCTTGTTTCCGCCACCTCCCAACAAGTTAAGCATCGGGTTGACTACGCAGTTCAAAATACACATGGTGAAACCGCTGGTAAACGCTCCGATCAGATAAACCAAGAAAGCGCTTTCCTTGCCTACGTGACCGCTCAACCATTGGATTAAAATACCGATGATACCTATGGCTAGGCCGATAAGAGCCGTTTTTTTGTAGCCATATTTGGCAATCAGCATACCTGCGGGGATTCCCATTACCAAATAGGCGATGAAGTTACCATAGTTTCCGATTTGGGCAAGGACATTGCTTGCTCCGAAGTCGTTCTTTACAATAATAGCCATTGGTGAACAAAGATTTGTCACGAATGCGATCATAGCAAAAAGTGCAATCATGATGATGATGGCACTCCATTGTTTTTTTTGTTGAGTCATTGATTGATGTTTTTTTTGTTATTATTAATTTGTTACTTGTTATTCGACAGAAAATTTATAAATTGTCTTGCTCTGGAACGTTTCACCCGGGCGTAGGACGGTGGACGGGTACTCCGGTTTGTTCGGGCTGTCGGGATAGTGCTGTGTTTCCAGACAAAGGGCGGCACGTGCCGGATAGCGTTGTCCGTTCTTGCCGACGAAATTGCCTGTCATCCAATTACCTGTGTATAATTGCACACCCGGTTGTGTCGTGTAGCATTCCATTACGATGCCGGTTTTGGGCGATGTGCAACGGGCGCAGAGTGACAGCTCGTTCTCTTCTTTTTTATTTAATATATATGTATGGTCATATCCTTTTCCGAAATTCAGTGCTTCGAAATCTTCATCGATACGTTCGCCCACTTCGTGTGGAGTACGGAAGTCCATCGGAGTTCCTTCTACTTTTTCTTTCGGACCATAAGGTATAGCCGTTTCGTCGGTCGGCAGATAGTAGTCTGCATTGATTGTCAGTTTATGATCATATACGGAAGGATCACCTTGGCCGGATAGGTTGAAGTAGGAGTGATTGGTCAGGTTCAAGACGGTCGGTTTGTTTGTTACCGCATGATACGTGATTATGACCTCATTGTCATCGGAAAGATGATAAGTCACTGTTGTATCCAGTTTTCCGGGGAAGCCTTCTTCACCGTCGGCAGACGTGTATTTCAATTCCACCGTCTGGCCGTCGATCTTGTTTAGGTCCCAGACTACGGAATTGAAGCCTTTCAAACCACCATGCAGGCTGTTCGGCCCATTATTGATAGCCAATTTATCGTACACAATGCCATCCAATGTGAATTTTCCGCCCGCGATACGGTTGCCGTATCGTCCGCAGATAGCTCCGAAATAAGGTTCTTCGGAAACCAGGTATTCGTCTATAGAATTGTGTCCTGTTACTACATCGGTTAACTTTCCGGACCGATCCGGTACCATAAGCGATACAATCTTTGCACCGTAGTTGGTAATGGTAAGTTCTGCCCCTTTGTTATTTGTAAGGATGCATAGCATCGTCTCCTTGCCGTCTATTTGCTTGCTGAAATTAGCTACAGTTAAGCCAGACAGCGTGCTTTCGTTCTTCATGTAAATATAGTTTCAAAATTGTGTGTAAAATTACTCTCTTCTTTGTATTCATGCGCTACTTTGAAGATGTTTTATAGCATAAAACGGCTTTTTGTCTGCTAAAACGGACGATACGTCTTCTTTCAATCGGATTTATTAGTGTACATTTGTAACTAAATAATCTTTGTATTCACGGAAAAACACATACCTATGACAAAAAGTATGAAAAAAGCCATTGCCCTGTGTCTGTTTAGCATGGGTGTTGTCGGTTTAATGGCACAAAGTAATGAATTTAAGATAGATGTGCAGAAAACAGGTGCGCCTATCCAGTCGACCATGTACGGGATCTTTTTTGAAGATATCAATTACGGAGCCGATGGCGGCCTGTATGCCGAACTTGTCAAGAACCGTTCTTTCGAGTTTGAAAATCCGTTTGGGGGCTGGACGCCCTTCGGGAATGTCAGTGTGCAGACCCAGAAGCCCTGTTTCGACCGTAATCCGCATTATGTCCGCCTTTCTTATGAAAAGGAGCTGACCGGAACCGGCCTTGACAATGAAGGCTTCAATGGGATCGGCATCAGGGAAGGGGAGAAGTACGACTTCTCTTTATATGCCCGCACTCGGTCCGGCGATGCGCCGGTCAAGCTGCGTATAAACCTAGTGGACAGCCGGAATGACCTGTACGAGCAAAAAGAGATCGAGGTGAGCGGCAAGGAATGGAAGAAATATACGGTTGTTCTGACGCCGGGAGCGACAGAAGCCCGTTCCCGTCTGCGTATCACGATGGTGACAAAAGGAATTGTCGATCTCGAACATATTTCATTGTTTCCACAAAAGACATTCAACAACCGTCCGAACGGCATGCGTGCTGATTTGGCACAGGCTTTGAAGGAACTGAAACCTGGTGTCTTCCGCTTTCCCGGCGGTTGCATTGTGGAGGGAACGAACAAGGCTACCCGCTACCAGTGGAAAAACACGGTCGGTCCGGTCGAGAACCGTCCGATCAATATCAATCGATGGAACTATACATTCTCGCACAAAAAGTTTCCGGATTATTATCAGTCCTGCGGCTTGGGCTTTTTCGAATATTTCCTATTGAGTGAAGATATTGGGGCTGAACCGCTTCCCGTGTTGAACTGCGGTCTTTCCTGCCAGTATGAAAACCAGGACCCGAACGAGAATTGTCCGGTGGATAAGCTACAACCTTATATAGACGACGCCCTCGATCTAATTGAGTTTGCTAACGGTTCGGCAACCAGCGAATGGGGAAAGATACGTGCCGATATGGGACATCCGGCTCCTTTTAACCTTAAACTTATTGCCATCGGCAACGAACAGTGGGGACCGCTTTATCCCGAACGTCTCGAACTGTTTGTCAAAGCGATTCGGGCTAAATATCCGGAGATAAAGATCATCGGTAGTTCCGGTCCGCAATCGGAAGGGGAGGATTTTGATTACCTCTGGCCGGAAATGAGGCGCTTGAAAGTGGATTTAGTGGACGAACATTTCTACCGCTCTCCTGAATGGTTCCTGAACGGAGCCAAACGCTATGATTCGTACGACCGCCAAGGACCGAAAGTGTTTGCCGGCGAATATGCCTGCCATTCTGTCAACCGCGAGAACAGTTTTCTGACCGCCTTGTGTGAAGCCGCTTTTATGACAGGTTTCGAGCGAAACGCGGATGTGGTGTGCTTATGCACGTATGCCCCGCTTTTTGCTCATGTGGATGCTTGGCAATGGCGTCCGGATCTGATCTGGTTCGACAACCTTTCATTGGTAAAGACTCCTAACTATTATGTGCAGCAGCTATATGGTCATAATGCTGGTACGAACGTCGTTCCGCTGACCATGCAGGGCGAACCGGTTACCGGACAGTTGGATTTGTATGCCACTGCAGCGGTCGATAAGCATTCAGACGAGCTTATCATCAAAGTCGCCAATACCGGAATCCGTAACAAGCGGATTAAGTTGAACTTGAACGGTCTTTCGGCCGGTAAGCATAAAGGGACGCTTACGTTGCTCCATTCTTCCGACCTGGAAGCTAAAAACACGTTGTGTAATCCTTCGACAGTAGTCCCGCTCGTTTCTGATATTGAGGTGGAGGCTCCGCAGGGAGAAGTGAACTTGAGACCGCTTAGTTTCTCCGTCTATCGTATCAAATTATGAATAATAGTAGGTCCTGCCATTGATCGTTTTCGTGCAACCGGTATAGGAGCTTTCGGTGACAGGCCGGACCAGTATTTTGGAGCTTGTTTCGAACGCCGGAGACTTGCCAGGACTTGACCTTACTTCCTTTCCCAACAAAGGCCAAGGACGAACCATGCCTTGTAGTAGTCCTTGGCCTTATTGTACATTACCTTTTACTTGGCCTATTTTAGATGAAATTCCTGAATCGTTCCAGACTTTTTGTTATTTCAAATATTTATGGAAAAAGTGTTCGATTTTGTCGAACGGGATTACTGACAGGTTGTCGTAAAGGTCGACATGGTTGGCACCGGGGAGGATCAGCAACTCTTTGTTATCACCCGTTAGTTTCTTGAATGCGTCTTCGCTGAAATAACGGGAATGGGCTTTCTCGCCGTGTATCATGAGTACGGCACTACGGCTTTCGTCGCTGTAAGTGAGTAAAGGCATGTTGATGAACGAAAGAGCCGATGTCTTGTTCCATCCTCCGTTGGAGTTGAGTGACCGTTTGTGATAACCACGGTCGGTCTTATAATAGTTGTGATAGTCTTTTACAAACCAGGGGACATCGTCGGGGAGTGGATCGACCACTCCGCCGGTGAGGGCGTATGAGCCGTTCTTCGTGTCTATTGTACGTTGTTCGTTGAGTTGGCGGCGGAGTTCATGGCGCTGGTCGGCATTCATGGAGTCGAAATAGCCGTTTGCGTTTACCCGGCTCATGTCGTACATCGTGGAAGTGACTGTGGCCTTGATGCGGGTATCGATCGTGGCAGCGTTGAGTGCCATACCTCCCCATCCGCAAATACCGATGATGCCGATGCGTTCGGGATCGACGTCATCGTGTGTAGAGAGGAAATCCACAGCTGCGCAAAAGTCCTCGGTGTTGATGTCGGGAGAGGCTACATAGCGGGGTGTTCCACCACTTTCTCCAGTGTATGAAGGATCGAAAGCGATGGTTAGGAAACCGCGTTCTGCCATTGTTTGTGCGTAGAGGCCTGATGCTTGTTCCTTCACGGCCCCGAAAGGACCGGATATAGCGATAGCCGCCATTTTCCCGTTTATATTCTTTGGTGTATACATATCGGCTGCAAGCGTGATGCCGTAGCGGTTGCGAAATGTTACCTTACTGTGATTCACTTTATAGCTCTTCGGGAAAATCTTGTCCCATTCTTTTGTCAATTCTAAGTCTTCCATTTCTATATTCTTTTTATCAGTTTGAATTATATTCTCTTCAATTATCCTGTTTCCTGCCTCCATTGCCGTGACTCCAGCCATCAACAATGCTAATGCTATTATTTTTTTCATATCTTTTGTGTTGATTTGGCCGATGCGCAACCAACAATGGTATTAGCCGGCACATTTTTGAATCTATTGCATTGATTTTTTTACAAAGGTCGGCATGTATTCTTTTTCTCTTTGTAGATAAATTACGGATATTATGCCCTGAATTACTGTTTTGCCGATATATACCAATCTGTTCGCGACAAAATCTCCCGGAGAGGGATGTTTGTTAGTTTGCTCTCGATCCAAGCTGTAAAATCGAAAGTTTTAAGGAGTTGTTTTTCGTATTTGTCTTGCCGGATACGCATTATATCCTTTTGGTATTGTGACCACAGCTTCTCTTGGTCTTTTTTATAGATGGGCAATGGATGGGCCATTAGGAAGCGGAATAGTAGTTTTTCGGTGATATACACTTGCTTCTCGTAACCGATCATTCGCTTGATGGAGCTTATTTCGTTTGCGAAAAAGCAATAGTCCCCTAGTTCTGCCTGGATAAGGAGATTGATGAGGCGGGCTGTTTTGTAGGACGGCAATGTGTGGAAGAATTTGCCGGAACCGAATATGTTTTTCATGCTTTTACGGGCTTTCATCGGTTCTCCCAGGCAAAGATAAAGGATGGAAGAATAGAGGGATAGTTTTAGTTGGGTTTCCGGTCTGGTCATGGTTGCTTTCTTAGCAAAAAAATCGGTATAGGTCTCTGTAAGATGCACTGCCGCGTCAAATTGTCCGGTGTTGAGCAATCCCGAGAGTTCGTACAGGTAGTGGCGTCCTTGTACTTCCATCAGGAACTCTGTTGGGTAGTTGCCCGTGCTGATTTCTTTCAGTTTGGACAAAAAGAAAGGCATTTCCTGGTATAATCCGGCAACGTGCAGGCTGTTCAGTACTCCCTCTATGGCGCTCAGGTAGTAGATCGGTGGGTTGAGGATTAGATGCCGGTTCGCTTCGAAAAGCGCGATCAGTTCCTGATAGAAGCGGATCGCCGATTTATAGTTTCCGGCATTCAGGTAGTAGGTCGCTTGGAACAACAGGTGAAGTTTGTGTGCCTCGAATCCCTGGTAGGAATGGTTGGCGATCAAGTTCAGTTCGCTTAAAACAAGATCGTTCAGGTTCTCTTTCTGTTTGTTCGAACGGGCATACCCTTTATAGGTAATGCGGTATTTCAGAATATCATATAGTTGCAGGTGGAGGTTCGTGTTGCGGGCATATTTCATTACGTCGTTAATCTGCATTTGTTTGTTTACCAGTTCTTTCTCGCTGATGCCTTCGAAACCGAGTGTGCTTAGATATTTCAATTCCGTACGGTAAATCAGAAGGAGGAGTGGATCGTTTTCGTATGTGACGGCCAGCTTCTTTGCTTTTTCCAATTCTGCAAGTGCATTGTCGAAAAGTTCCCGTTCGAAAAGAATGCCAGCCTTTGTGATATAATTGAAGATAGTCGTCTGTATGTCTTGTTTCTCCCTCAATTGGACGAGGCAATCCAACAATACCCGATAAAGATGCTTGGCTGCTATCTCAAAGCTTTTTTCGTTCACTTTGCCGCAAAACTTCTCATATATTTGTTCGGCGGAGAAGCCTTCGCATGCCAGGTCGTATAGAACCATATAATGTTTATCCCCGTTTTGCAGGTTGGTATAGAGTCTGATGTATCGTTTTTCCGCTTTGGAAAGCGACTTGATCAATAGCATGACCTGATTGAGTTTTGTGGCCTGTTTCATAAATTTATCTGTTTGTCTATAAGATATATTTTGTATATGTTATTTACAAAAATAAGATTTGGGTTTATCTTTTCCAAAGAATTATGTGGAAAAAAGAAACGATATACATATTATATTTGTAACGCTTCATTGCAAATGATTCATAATTTAATACGAAATAAAATATGGACACAACACAAATATCCAGACGACAAATCCTGGTGGTTGGGAGTTGCAATACCGATATGGTTATAAAAGCCGCTCATCTGCCTCGTCCGGGTGAAACGATTTTGGGTGGAACATTCTTTATGAATCCCGGTGGAAAAGGGGCGAACCAAGCTGTGGCGATAGCGCGTTTGGGTGGTTCCGTCACTTTTATATGCAAGACCGGAAGTGATATATTCGGTCACCAGTCACAACAACTTTTCGAGGAGGAGGGAATCAATACCTCTTATGTCTTTTCAGATTCCGGGAATCCTTCCGGCGTAGCCCTGATCACGGTGGACGAAAAAGCGGAAAACTGCATTGTCGTCGCTTCGGGAGCGAATGCTAACCTTCTGCCGTCCGATCTAGCGAAGGCAGAGGAGGCTATTGAGTTGGCTGACTTGATCCTGATGCAGCTGGAGGTCCCGATGGAGACCGTGTGCTTTGTTGCGGATATCGCCTGGCAAAAGGGGAAGAAAGTGATTCTGAATCCGGCTCCGGCACATCCATTACCGGCCGATCTGCTCCATCATTTATATTTGATCACGCCGAACGAGACGGAAGCGGAGATGATTACCGGTGTGAAGATAACGGACGATATTTCAGCGGTGGAGGCCGCCCGTGTCCTTTCGGGAATGGGAGTGCAGCATGTTATTATTACGCTGGGATCAAAAGGGGCACTTATTTGTAGCGACGGAGAAGCCGAGATAGTTCCCGCTTTGAAAGTAGAAGCTGTCGACACGACTGCCGCCGGCGATGTATTTAATGGAGCCCTGACTGTCGCTTTGTCCGAAGGGCGAAATTTGAAAGAATCCGTCCGGTTTGCCTGTAAGGCTTCGGCTATCTCGGTGACACGTGTAGGGGCGCAGTCGTCAGCTCCTTATCGGAACGAAGTGGATATATTCGATTAATCAAATCTTGTATAAATTCAATAACATGAAAAAAACGATTCTTTTTACCTGTTTGACCGCTTTGCTGGCGGCCTGTTCCGGAAAATCGGCTGTAACTGCTCCGGATGAAACGACGGTGCAGCCTGTCAACCTGATATTGGATACGGACCTGGGACCGGATTATGATGATGTCGGTGCGATGGCTCTGATGCACGCGTTGGCTGATAGTGGGCAAGTGAACATTTTAGCGGTTGTTTCGTCTAATAAGGACGAGCATGTCGTACCCTGCATAGAAGTGCTGAACACCTATTTCAACCGACCGGACATTCCTGTCGGTGCTTCGAAAAGCGAGGGTGGCGTTTCGCTGACCACCTGGCATAAGACTAAATGGACGGAAGAGCTTCCGGCACGTTATCCACATAAAACGGCAAAAACCTCGGATGCTTCGGATGCGGTGAAGGTCTATCGCCGGATTTTGAGTACGCAGCCGGATAGCAGCGTTGTGGTTTGTACGATCGGTTTTTTCACCAACCTGAAGGACCTATTGCTTTCCGGTGGTGACGAATATAGTCCGCTTTCCGGCTGTGATTTAGTCGCGAAGAAGGTGAAACGGGTGGTTTCGATGGCAGGTTTGTTTCCCGAAGGGAAGGAATTTAATGTCTATTGTGATACCCCAGCATCCCGTGTGGTGGCAGAGCGATGGCCTACGGAAATCATATTTAGTGGTTTTGAAATCGGAAATATGATTTTTACCGGGAAGAAGCTGGTCCAGATGGATGTGGAAGACAGTCCTGTGAAAGATGCCTATTCGCTCTGTTTTGCCGAAGGCGATCCAAATGGCCGGATGAGTTGGGATCTTACGGCTGTGCTGGTGGCAGTCAAAGGGTATGAACCTTATTATAATGTGGAGCGCGGAACGTTCCGTGTCGTGAATGATGAAGGAGCCAATAGCTGGACACCGGATGGGAAAGGTAAGGACCTTCGTCTGATCGAGAAAGTGCCGGCGGTGGAGATGGCGGTTCTTATTGAAAATTATATGATGCATCAACCTGTTTCAAAGTAAGGAAGTTATGTTTATAGTACAAGATTATTCGTTGGCGATCCTGTTTTGTGTTGTCACAATGCTTTGTTGGGGATCGTGGGGAAATACACAGAAGCTGGCCTCGAAGACTTGGCGGTATGAGTTCTTTTATTGGGATTATGTGATTGGAGTGTTGCTCTTTTCCGTTTTTTCCGCTTTTACGTTGGGCAGCTTTGGCTCTGAGGGGCAGGGGTTCCTGTTTAATCTGGCACAAGCTGATATGAGATCGTTAGGGAGCGCTTTCCTGGGTGGCATTATTTTTAATGCAGCCAATATCCTATTATCGGCAGCTATTGCAATTTGCGGCCTGTCGGTAGCTTTTCCGGTCGGAATCGGGCTGGCGTTGGTATTAGGCGTATTAGTCAATTATTTCGGAGCGGCTAAAGGAGAACCTTTGTATATCTTTATTGGCGTAGCTCTGATCGCAGTTGCTATCCTGCTGAACGGTCTGGCCTATAAGAAAGCATTGGTCGGTTCGAAAAAAGTGTCGGGAAAAGGTCTTTTTATTTCTGTCGCAGCAGGCGTGATCATGGCTTTCTTCTACCGTTTTGTTGCGGCTTCGATGGATTTGGATAATTTTGCAGAGCCCGCATTGGGCAAGCTGACACCTTATACCGCTGTGTTTATCTTCTCTTTAGGCGTGTTTGTTAGTAATTTCCTGTTTAATACGATCGCTATGAAACGTCCGGTGGAAGGTGAGCCAGTTTCTATCTCCGGTTATTTCAAGGGGAATACCAAGACACACTTGGTGGGTATATTAGGAGGCGTTATCTGGTGTATCGGGCAGTCTTTTAGTATGATCGCTTCTGAAAAGGCCGGAGCTGCCATTTCGTACGGTTTGGGGCAGGGGGCGACGCTTGTATCCGCACTTTGGGGGATTCTGATATGGCATGAATTCAGAAGAGCTCCACGTTCTTCGGATTTTCTGAATGCCGGAATGTTCGTCCTGTTTGTGATTGGCCTGGGCTTCCTTATTTATGCAGGGGCGTGAGTCGGAGTCTAAAACAAGAACGGTTCCGGGGAAGTTGCAATAATTTTGGTGCGTTTTATCCCAGCTATAAGTTATTTATCGCGAAAAAGCCTTACATTTGTCTTAGTTTCTTGTTTATTGGATATGTACAAAACTAAAAAGCAGGCTTTATGAAAGAGGATAATGATATTTTCAAGAAGTTCCGGGACTCTTTTAGTAAGATTGACGGACATTTCCATATATTAGAACAGCGTGTACCCGTAGAACGGCAGATGGAATATTTTAAATACTCGGAAAAGATCAGGAAAGATCAGGATAAGCCGGATATCTCGAAAATGGATTTTTCGGTTTTCGAGGATAGTCTGGATGATCCCGAATCGACTGTGGAACATAAGAAGTATGTATTGTCTATACTCGCTACCTCACGACAGGTAAAAGCATACAGGATATTGGAAGAATATGCCCAGGCTCCGGATCCGGATGTGGCAGACTGGGCATATATGGCTTTGATGGAAAGCCGTATCGCTCTGGAATCCGAACTGTCGGACGAGAAGCAGATTTATATCTCTACCGGTTTGGGAGGAAAAGGGGAGAAGTTGCGTTTTTATGTGCTGATCCTGGCGAATGAGCTGAAACCGTTCTTGGAGTATCAGAAGAAAGTGATTGAACGTGAATTCCCCTATTCCTTGGAAAAGGCGGGTTGCGAAATCGAGCGGTTGACAATAGGTGAAAAATATATGGAGCTGGTTTTCCTGATCCCTGTCCGGGCAGATATCAAGCAGGCGCTGGACAAGGTGATCAACGAATGTAACCAGTATGGAAACTTTCTTTCGCAGGTCTTCACGATCACGAATGTGAAGGAGTTGTCGGCCGAGGAAGTGGAAGAGATTATAAAAAAGAATGGAGGAAACAGTCAAGCAAGCCATTAAATATGGTATAGTGGGAGTGAGTAATACGGTGATAACCGCCGTTGTCATCTGGATCATGATGAAGTTGTTCGGATGTTCGGATGTTGTTTCGAATATGGTCGGTTATGTAGCAGGCGTATTGAATAGTTTTATATGGAATAAGCAATGGACATTCCGAAGTTCGGCTGGATGGATCGGCAGTGCCGTCCGTTTCGGTGTCGTGTTCGGAGTGTGTTATCTGTTGCAATTGGGGCTTTTAGTGTATGTCCTGAATCCATACCTGTCGATCGACCCATATTATAACCAATTGATAGCAATGGCTTTTTACACGGTGATTAATTTTATCATGAATAAGTTTTATACGTTTAAAGCTTAAATGCAGATGAAGAAACTTGCGGTCATAGTCCCTTGTTATAACGAGGAGTTGGTCATTGCCGAATCATACCGGCGTACACGGGAGGCGTTGCATAAGCTCCCTGTTTTAACGGAAATTATCTATATCAACGACGGCAGCAGGGACCGGACGCGTCTGATGCTGGACGAGATCGCGGCTTCCGATCCGCAGGTGAAGGTGATCCATTTCTCCCGTAACTTCGGACATCAGCCGGCTGTCACGGCAGGTATCAACAATTGCGATGCCGACTTGGCTGTCATTCTGGATGCCGATATGCAGGACCCTCCCGAACTTATCCCATCCATTCTCGAATTGCAGGAAAAGGAGCAGGCGAACGTGGTTTATTGCGTCCGCAAGTCCCGCGAAGGGGAAGGGCTTTTCAAGAAAGTGACGGCGAAGGCTTTTTACCGTATGCTGAACTACATGAGTGATGTGAATTTCCCGTTAGATACAGGCGATTTCCGCTTGATAGACCGCAAGGTGATGGATCAGTTCGACCGTTTTCAGGAGCGTGGAAAATATATTCGCGGACTGATCAGCTGGGTAGGCTTCAAGCAGGTTCCTTTCTATTATGAACGAGAGGCACGTATTGCCGGAGAAACGAAATACCCGTTCAGCAAAATGTGGAAGTTTGCCACCACCGCTATGCTTTATTTCTCCAAGAAACCGTTGCGCCTGGCGACAAGCTTGGGCTTTATCGCCGTATTGGTCGGCATCGTGCTGGCCGTCTGGTTTACTTTAGGCAAGATATACGGCTTCAGCAATGCTGAAACAGGTTGGACTTCCATCATGACCTCCGTTATTTTCTTTGGCGGCGTTCAATTGCTGACAGTCGGTGTGTTAGGGCAATATATCGGCATCTTGTTTGACGAGATCAAAGCACGTCCGGAATATATTATCGATGAGAAGAAGAATTTCTAATCTGAATCTGGCTATTCGTGAATAAATACCCCATCGATCCAGATCGTAGCCTTTTGTCCTTTGAATTTGAGCAGGACATAATTCGGATCAGCCGGTCCTAACGGGAAGTGTGCGATAAACCATTCCTGCCAGAGCTCCTTTTTTATTTCAGCATCGGTAATTACCTCTACCTCTCCGGTTAATGCCACGCTATTGCCATTTTCGCTATAGCATAAGCCTGCTTTGGGATTCAGACGGAAATCTTTCGTTTTCAGAGAGTCGTTGCCGGTTGCCATCCAGACCACGGAATATCCTTCCGATTTGATTTTGCTCATGGGGACAGGGCGGGGATACCCTTCTTCGTTGACGGAAGTAATAACCACAACCTCGCAACGTTGCAATAACTGTTCTGCTTTTTCTTTCATAAGTTTCATATTTCAATGTTTTATTAGTTACGTGCAAATGTAGGGGTGGAACTGCCCTGCTCTATTGTAAAAAAACGACTTTTTCATTCCAGGTAAGTCAGCAAGACATCTTCGGGGATAGGGATCGAGAGGAAAGAAGCCGGTGTATTGCCGGATAACTGCCGGATTTCCTTATTGAAGTGGGAGAGGTCGTAATAGCCCGCTTCAACGGCAATCGTAAGCAGGTTGTCCGGTACGCAATTTTTCAGCAGGTCGATGGTGTTTCTGAATTTCATGATCCGGCTGTATTCTTTTGGAGTATAGCCGGTATATGCTTTGAATTTGCGTTCGAAATGACGTTGGCAAATGCAGATTTCATCCATCAATTGCAGGATCGGGAGACGCCCTTTCGAGCGATTAATCTGCTGCACGGCGAACGGGATCTGAGGATCAATCTCATAGTTGTCTTTCAGGCGGTGGATAAGGAACCGTTCGATCAGGCAAATCTGCTGCTGCAAAGTCTGTGCTTCACATAATGATTCGGCAAACGAGTCCGTAAAGAGAAGCGTCAGGTCGTTGCAGCTTATCCTCTGGTTCGTAAATTCAGAGAGAGGCGGTTTGCAGAAAGCGGTTAACCCGCAAGGATGGAAACGGACTCCCAGCATGTGAACGCTCGGCGTGTTCGTGACCAATTCCGAGAAAGTAGTCATCGGACCGACGAAGAAGCAACGATAGGGTTGCATGACCGGCTGGTTCGTGCCGACACATTGTGCAGTGTCTCCAATGGAAAAGATAAAGTCGCAGCAACCGTCCGGCAATATTTTGAAGTACGTGCCGAGTTCGGTTTTTCCTTTGAATACCCAATATTTATCAATGTAGGCCGACAATAGTCCGCAAGGTTGATATTCCGTGTACATATTTTTCTTGTTTTAGCGCGTGGCGAACGGGTGGATTACCGAACAAATCTGAGTCACCAGCCTGCGGATATTTTCTCTCGCAAATTCCGGTTCCATCGCTTTCTCCATTGTGACTGGACCGGGTGTGATCGAGAATATTCCCTGGAAGCCGGCCCGGTTCATTTGAGCTGCATCTTCTATGCTTCCTGCAAGTACTATGACGGGAATATTTTGTTTCCGGGCCTCTTCCAAGATACCGGAAGGCACTTTCCCCATCACTGTTTGCCGATCAGCCCGTCCTTCACCGGTAAAGATCAGGTCGGCTCCCGTTATTCTCTTACCGAAGTCCAGCACGTCGAGCATCAGGCGGATACCCGGTTTCAACTCGGCATTCAGGAACGCAAGGAAACCTCCGCCCATTCCTCCGGCTGCCCCAGCTCCGGGGATATCCGAAATGTCTTTGCCAGTAGTCGACAGGATAACCCGTGAAAGTGCCTGCATACCGGTATCCAGTTCTTTGACCATCTTGGCATCGGCTCCCTTTTGCGAAGCGAATACGTAAGCCGCCCCGTCAGACCCGCAGAAGGGATTGCGTACATCGCAGGCAATCGTGAAGCGGGCCTCCTTTAAAGCCGGATGTACGGCAGATGTATCGATGGAGGCTACCTGCGACATGATCCTGCCTCCTGTCCCCAACAGATTTCCCCGCTTGTCCAGGAAACGGAACCCTAAGGCTTGCAGCATACCTAACCCTGCATCGTTGGTGGCACTGCCGCCTATGCCCACGATAAAATGGCGGCAACCTTGTTCGAGGGCGTCGAGAATCAGTTCTCCCGTCCCGTAAGTAGTCGTCAGCATCGGATTCCTTTTGTCTTCGGGAACCAAAGGCAAGCCGCTGACGGCTGCCATCTCGATCAGAGCTGTTTGCCCGTCGCCCGAAATACCGTACCGTCCCTGCACGAGCTCCATCAAAGGACCGTGTGCCGGCAGGGTCCGGTATTTCCCTTTTGTTGCGGAGGTGAGTATGTCTAACATTCCTTCGCCTCCGTCGGCGATCGGAAACAGCAAGGTCTCGCAATCGGGAAAGATCGTTTTGATACCTTCCATTACTGCACTTCCGGCTTCTTCCGAGGTCAGGCAGCCTTTAAAAGAGTCGATGGCTATTATTGCTTTATTCATTTTATCCGTCTTATAATGCTTCAGATGGTTTGTGAGTTCAAATGTATCTAAAGTTTATGAGAAATGACGGATTTCCAGAGAGAAAACAAAGCAATAAATAGATGCTCATTGGGAACAATTAGGTTAAAAAGAATGTTCCTTAAATAGAATTCAACATAAAAACAACTGAAATATGAAAGCAAATATAGGATTGATCGGGCTTGCCGTGATGGGCGAGAACCTGGCGCTCAATATGGAGAGCAAAGGTTTCACGGTTGCCGTATATAACCGGAGCGTACCCGGCGAAGAGGGAGTCGTAGACCGTTTTATCAATGGCCGGGGCAAAAGCAAACGTTTTATCGGAACGCATTCGATCGAACAATTGGTCGACTCGGTGAAAAGTCCTCATATCATCATGATGATGGTCAAAGCGGGGCGTCCTGTAGACGAGCTGATCTCGCAATTGCTCCCTTTCCTTTCGTCTGGCGATGTAATTATCGACGGAGGCAATTCTGACTTCCACGACACGGAACGTCGTGTGAAGGAGTTGGAAAAGAAAGGGATCTATTTCGTCGGAACCGGAATTTCGGGAGGCGAGGAAGGAGCCTTGCACGGCCCGTCTGTGATGCCCGGAGGTTCGGTGGAAGCTTGGCCGCTGGTGAAAGACATCTTGCAGGGAATTTCCGCCAAGTTGGACGATGGTTCGCCTTGCTGCGAGTGGATCGGAGCGGGGGGAGCCGGCCATTTTGTGAAGATGGTGCACAACGGCATCGAATATGGGGATATGCAGCTTATTTCCGAAGCCTATTCGCTGTTGAAAAACCGGAAAGGATTGGACAACGATGCGATGGCCGTCGTCTTTGACGAATGGAACGGAGGAGAATTGGATAGTTTCCTGATCGAGATAACCGCCAATATTCTGCGTTTTCGTGACGAAGACGGAAAACCGTTGCTCGACAAGATATTGGATGTCGCCGGACAGAAGGGAACCGGCAAATGGAGCGCGATCGCGGCGATGGACGAGAATGATCCGCTGACGTTGATCACCGAAGCGGTTTACGCCCGCTTGCTCTCGGCCTTGTATCCCGAACGAATAAAGGCGGCAAGCCTTTATAGTGGAAAGTTGAAAGTTGAAAGTGGAAAGTTATCAGACAACGCTCAACTTTCAACTTTCAACTTTCAACTTTCAATTGAGGACGTCCGTCAGGCACTATACGCAGCCAAGCTGATTTCCTATGCACAGGGATTCTCCTTGCTTCGCCACGCTTCCGAGCATTATGGTTGGGATTTGGATTACGGGACGATTGCCCGCATCTGGCGTAAGGGGTGTATCATCCGTTCCGTCTTCCTGCAAAAGATCACGGAGGCATACCGGAAGGACCCGGACTTGGAAAACCTGCTCTTCGATGACTTTTTCCACACTAAGATACAGGAGGCTCTTCCTGCCTGGCGCCGGGTTGTCGCCGAAGGTGCGCTGAGCGGTGTCGCCCTGCCTGCCATGAGTTCAGCTCTAAACTATTTTGATGGGTTGCGCACGCTGTATTCGGCAGCGAATATGATTCAGGCTCAACGCGACTATTTCGGCGCTCATACTTATGAACGTACCGATCGCGAACGTGGTCATTTCTTCCACACCAATTGGACTGGGGAAGGAGGCAATACGGTTTCGGGCACGTATAGCGTCTGATTCTACTGTTTTGGAACTTTCCGAAAACCTCAAAAATAGTTTTTGAAGCTTTCGTAGAGTTCCGCCATCCTCAAAAATGTTTTTTGAGGCTTTCGGAAAGTTCTGCCACCCTCAAAAATGATTTTTGAGGCTTCCGGAAAGTTCTGACACCCTCGAAAATGATTTTTGGGGCTTTCGGGAGTTCCGCTGCTTTAAAAAATGATTTTTGAGGCTTTCGGAAAGTTCTGACATCATTAAATTAAAAAAGCAAATGAAAACAGCAAGCAATCAATTATTAGTCATATTCGGAGCTTCCGGCGACCTGACGGGGCGGAAGCTCTTGCCTTCGCTCTACGAATTGCACGTTCGGGGCTTATTGCCGGAACGTTTCTGCATCTTGGGAGCGGCCCGTACGGAATATACGGATGACGAGTACCGCGCTTTCGAAAAGGTGCATATCCGGGAATCCCTGAAGAACAAGGAGGTGGACGATGTTGAACTGGACAGTTTCCTCCGCCGTGTCTTTTACCTTGCGTTCGATTCGACCAATTCCGCCGGATACCATAAACTGAAAGATCGTATCCATCAGTTACGGCAAGAGCAGCAGTTGCCGGACAAGATCATCTATTATCTTGCCACGCCGCCGGTGATGTACGAGTTGATCCCGACCTGCCTGAAAGAAAACGGGATGAATGTTGCCGGAAGCGAGGACGGTTGGCGCCGCGTGATCGTGGAGAAGCCTTTCGGAACGAGCCTCGAATCGGCCGAACGTCTGAACAAGCATCTCATCCATATCTTCGATGAGAAGGAAATTTACCGTATCGACCATTATCTGGGGAAAGAGACGGTGCAGAACATCCTGGTTCTTCGTTTCTCCAACGGCATATTCGAACCGTTGTGGAACCGTAATTACATCGACTCGATCGAGATCAGTGCCTCGGAAACACTTGGCGTGGAGAATCGCGGGAAATATTATGACGGGGCGGGGGCTTTGCGCGACATGATCCAGAACCATCTGATGCAACTGATGGCATTTACGGCGATGGAGTCGCCTTCGGTGTTCGACCCGGAGCCGATCCGTGACGAGATCGTGAAGGTGTTCCGCGCTTTGCGTCCGTATAAGACGCATGATATGGACAACCTGATTGTGCGTGGCCAGTACGACGGCTATCGGGAAGAGAAGAATGTGGCGCCTGACTCCACTACGGAGACGTACGTCGCTATGAAAATGTTTATCGATAACTGGCGCTGGAGCGATGTCCCGTTCTATATCTTTACTGGGAAGAAATTACCGGAAAAGAGTTCGGAGATCGTCGTGAACTTCAAGTCTACTCCTCACCAGCTTTTCGTCGGACAATGCTCGGGAGGTTCCTGCAACAAACTGATTATCCGTATCCAGCCGGACGAGAGCATCACGCTGAAGTTCGGTCTGAAGATGCCGGGAGCCGGTTTCACGGTGAAGCAGGTGGGTATGGATTTTCGCTATGATTCGCTTTCGAAGAACTATCTGCCCGATGCCTATGAACGCCTGTTACTCGATGCCATGTTGGGCGATTCGACTTTGTATGCCCGTAGCGACGCTTTGGAGGCAAGCTGGCGGCTGATCGACCCGATCCTCCATCATTGGAAGGAGGAGGGTGCGAAGAACCTGTTCTTCTACGCCTCCGGTGAAGACGGCCCGATCGAAAAGGCCAAGTTGGGGATGACACCGAAGGATTGCCCTTGTCAAAGTTGTCAATGATAAAAAAGGATGATTATGATCATAGAGAATTTTAAAGATGATAAAGAGGCCCTCCGGGCAATGACCGGAGAGCTTGTCCGGTATATGGACCGGAAAGATGACGGCCTGCCTTTCAACCTCGCTTTGTCGGGAGGAGGGACGGCACAGAAGATGTTCGCTCTTTGGGTGGATGAATATAAGGATAAGATCGACTGGGATGCGATCCGTTTCTTTTGGGTCGATGAACGATGTGTTCCGCCAACTGACCCGGACAGTAATTATGGACATGCAAACGAGCTTTTGTTCAAGCCGCTGCATATACCCGCCGGTCATGTGCACCGCATTCATGGAGAAGTGGAACCTGGTACGGAAGCGATGCGTTATTCGCGTGTCGTGAAAGAGTATCTGCCCCGGCACGGGCAATTGCCCTATTTTGATTGCATCATCCTGGGTATCGGAGGTGATGCGCATACTGCGTCCATTTTTCCGGATACCTTGCCGCTGTTGACGGACAGCCGTAATTACGCCGTTTCCCAACATCCCGAATCCCATCAGTTCCGTATCACGATGACCGGCCCGCTGATCCTGAACGATTCGCCGTTGCTGGTCCCGGTCTTGGGGACGGGAAAGAAAGAGATGCTCGAAGAGTTGAAAAAAGGCTATTCGGCAACCCATCCTACGCCTGCCGCCTATATCCTTACTCATGCGGTAGAGGCGTTTGTATACACGACCTTATGATAAGGTGGGGGTGGAGTGAGAATAAAAAAGAGGTTCAACTGCAAAAAATGATGCTGCTGAACCTCTTTTTTTGTTGTAATTTATTATTTCGATGTTTTCATCGAGAGCTTTTCCAAGAAGTAAACGATGGCGTAGCCTAAAACCATCAGGCCGACAGCTTCCCAAACAAGTTGATTCGGCATGATGTTGGCTTCGACTAAAGGCTTTACAATGCCGTGGCTGTCCGTATAAGTCTCGATCGTTTCCTTCCAGGGCCAAACCTTGTTTAGCGAACCGAGCATAAAACCGGCCAATACGGAGATCGTAATGTCGTGGAACCGGCGGAGAGCGAACGAAAGCACACGGGAGAAACTGGTGATACCGATTGCCGCACCGCAGATAAACACTAACATTACGGGAATATTGAATGTCTTTACCGCCTCCATGATATAAAAATATTTGCCTAACAGCACTAAAATGAAACTACCCGATATACCCGGCAGGATCATGGCACAGATGGCTATCGCTCCGCAAAGGAAGATAAAGAACAGGTTGGAAGGTGTCTCGGCTGGTGTCGCAACCGTTATGTAGAATGCAATAACGATCCCGATGATATAACTCAGGATCGTTTTCCAATCCCATTTCTTGATATCTTTGGAAACGAACCAGGTGGAAGCAAGTACCAATCCGAAGAAGAAGGACCAGACCAGAATAGGGTGGTCTGTCAACAGCCAGGTGATGATTTTTGCCAACGAGAAGATACTGATCCCGATCCCTGCAATGATGGATAGCAGGAAGTTGGCATTGATTGCTTTCCAGAATGCCGCGATTTTTCCGGTAAAAAGCAGTTTGAGACTGGCTCCGTTAATACTTTTGATCGAGTCGATCAACTCTTCATAGATTCCGACAATGAAGGCGATGGTCCCGCCTGATACGCCAGGCACGACGTCTGCCGCACCCATACCCATGCCTTTTAGAACTAAGAGGCCGTAGTCTTTTAGATTTCTTTTCATGTTTAATTATTATTATCCTTATTCTTGAGGAATTCTTTCACCAGGTCTTCCGGTGGAATATGTTTGCTGCCGATACGCTCGATTATCCCTTCATAACTGAGCCCGGCATTTTTTAGATAATCGAGCAATTCTTCGGGAGATGTCTGCCTGTAGTGCTCACCGAAATGTTTCATATCTCCTTTTGCCAGATATGCCATTGCCATATGAAGATGCATATAAGGCATTTCCGGACTGCCTTCCAACACTTTCTTATAGTATTGCAAGGCTTTGTCGATATCTCCTTTCATAAACAAATATTGGCCGGCACGGTATAAGCTCTCGAAGTCTTCTTGCTGCTTGTCTTCCACTTGGTCGAGGGCGGTGAAAAGGCGTTCAGTCGCTTCCATAGCTTTGTGTTCGTCTCCGTTTTCCAGATATGTAAGGGCCAGTAAGGAAAGGATGCGGATATTCTTCGGGAATAGCCTGGACGCTTGCATCAGGGCATCAGAGGCTTCTTTGTCACGTCCTGTTTCGACACAACATCGGATATAATTGATATAAATGCTTGAATCTTTCAGCTGACGGTTCTGTCTTAGTAGCTCTTTCAGCAAAACATAAGCCTTTTCGTAGTTCTCCAGCTTAATGTAGCATTCGGCAAGCAGGGGAGTGATGCGAATGTGGATATCGTCGGTCGTTGCAATATCATTATATACCTCGATTGCCTTCTCGTAATTTTCGTTCATGTACAGGCAATAGGCCTTCAGAATCTTCAACTCTTCGTTCGAATCGTCGCATGTGAGGGCAAAGTCGAATGCTTCGATCGCTTTCTCATAGTCTCCGCTGATGGAATAGAGGCGACCCAAAGTGAACCAGTAGTCGTTGGAGTAGGGGTTCTTGTCGATCAGTTCGTTACAGACCTCGATCGCTCTTTTTATATCGCCCTCTATTTCTAAATTATAGCAAAGCTCGTCTTTCAGGATCAGGTTGTCCGGGAAAAGCATAAGTCCGCGATTGATGAAATCGTGTGCTTCCTTAGTCATTTCCACATCCCCTAAGATTGGTGCGATATATTCGAATAGCGTTTCTAAATACTCGCATTTGTTGGCGATGAGTTTTTCTACATGTCCGATTACTTTGTCATACGAATCTTGCATGACGTAACATTCGAGACGCAGCATGTCGAGATCTTGATTGTCGGTTTCAGCTATTGATTCGATCAGAGCGAGCGCACTGTCATAGTCCTCGTTGTAGACATACGACTTGCATTGCCTGATCTGCAAATCGGGATTACCGGGATGAAGCCGTAGCCCTAGGGCCAGGACTTCATCATAGTAAGTATAATCATCAGATTCTTCAAAACTGTCCAACAGTTCATCGATTTCATCGGCATCAAAATAGGCGTCCTTACCTTCCTGGTGGCCGGTCAGATAACGTTGTAACAGGCGTGAAATATCTTTTTTCTTCATACTATATAATTGTTAATCAATGTGCCAATATGCCAATGCAATTGCATTCTTCCATTGGCACATTATCCCATTGGGATATTATTTATCTTTTACCTTGCTCCATGTATCTTTCAAGGATACTGTGCGGTTGAAGACTAATTTATCGACTGTAGAATCTTTATCTACATTGAAATAGCCGATACGCTGGAACTGTAGGTAGTCGAGCGGTTTGGAGTCTGCCAGGAACTTTTCGACATAACAATTTGTCAATACTTTCAAGGAGTCCGGGTTGATGATCTCTTTCATTGCTTCTAAAGGCGAGCAGTTTTTTGCTTCGCGGATAGCCGCCATCTCGTCGCGCGGGTTTTCCACTTTCCACAGGCGGTCGTATAGACGGACTTCTGCCGGCAGACAGTGTGCACAACTCAACCAATGGAGCGTACCTTTTACTTTCCGGTTGCTGTCCGGCATTCCGCTCTTGGTGTTCGGGTCGTATTCGCAATAGATTTCCGTAATCTCGCCGTTCTCGTCTTTCTTGCAGCCTGTACATTTTACGATATAAGCGTTTTTCAAGCGAACTTCCTGGCCGGGAGTCATACGGAAAAATTTCTTCGGAGCATCTTCCATAAAGTCTTCCCGTTCGATCCACAGATCGCGGCTGAATTCGATCGTATGGCTACCTGCCGACAGATCTTCCGGATTGTTGATCGCCTCCATCTCTTCCACTTGCCCTTCCGGATAATTGGTGATAATGAGTTTAACCGGGTTCAACACGGCCGATACACGGGTTGCACGAGTATTGAGGTCTTCGCGGACGGCACTTTCCAGTAGCGCAAATTCATTCAGCGCATCATAAGTGGTATAGCCGATCTTGTCGATGAACTTATGAATTGCTTCCGGTGAATAACCGCGACGGCGGAAACCGCAGATTGTCGGCATACGGGGATCGTCCCAGTCGTGTACCAAGCCTTCTTTTACAAGGATCAGCAGGTTGCGTTTGCTCATCAGCGTGTAACTTAGGTTCAGTTTATTGAACTCCGTCTGACGCGGACGGTTGTCGTTCAGATCCTTGCCCTCTTTCAACCAGTCGATGAACAGATCGTACAACGGACGATGCACGACAAATTCAAGTGTACACAACGAGTGAGTGACACCTTCGAAGAAGTCGCTCTGTCCGTGTGCAAAGTCGTACATCGGGTATGCTTTCCACTTGTCGCCCGTACGGTGGTGCGGAGTCTTGACGATACGGTAGATGATCGGGTCGCGGAAGTGCATGTTTGGATTTGCCATGTCGATCTTGGCACGCAATACCATCGAACCTTCTTCCAACTCGCCGCTGTTCATCTTGTGGAACAGCTCCAGGTTCTCTTCGATCGGGCGGTCACGGTAGGGACTGTTTGTTCCCGGTTGTGTCGGTGTCCCCTTCTGGGAGGCGATCTGTTCGGAAGTCTGCTCGTCGATGTATGCTTTTCCCTCCTTGATCAACTGGATAGCGAAGTCCCAGAGTTGCTGGAAGTAGTCGGATGCGTAATATATGTTATTCCAGTGGTAACCCAACCATTCGATGTCTTCTTTGATGGCGTCCACATATTCCAGATCTTCTTTTACCGGATTGGTATCGTCGAAGCGTAGGTTGCAAACACCTCCATATTTTTGTGCAATGCCGAAATCCAGACAGATGGCTTTGGCATGTCCGATATGCAGGTATCCGTTTGGTTCGGGCGGGAAGCGTGTTTGCACACGTCCCTTGTTTTTGCCTTCCGCCAAATCTTTTTCCACCATTGCTTCAATGAAGTTCAAGCTCTTTTTACCTTCTTCTTCGTTTGTTTTGATATCGCTCATCTTTGTAGTTAATTTGTCTATTCAAAGTTTGCAAAGATAGTGAAATAAAGGCCGGAATGCAACTGTTTTGCAACTTTTCTTTTGTCCTGTTTTTTCAGAAGGGAAGAGCTCTCGCACGCATTTCTCTTTTCGAACGAAGTGAGAGAGATTTACTTTTCTTTACTTTACTTTTCTTTTCTTTGTGTACTTAAATGCCGTTTTGGGGGAGTTTTTTCCGACAAAACCCGAGTTTTGGAGAAATTTATTATTTGACTTATTGTTGTTTTTGATGGTTGAAAAAGCACTTGTTTTTGTCTGTATTGATATCTGAATACACTTGCATGGAACAGTAATTACACTTGCATGGAATTACAAATGCACTTGTATGGATTTCCTCGCTGTCTTTAGGTTAGGGTTAGGGTTATTGTATTAAATCAGGCTTATTAGAAGCGCAATGTTTAAGAAGGTTACAAGTGCTCCTAAAGTGACTAAAATGATCGTTGTGGATCGTGAATTCACAAATTTGCCCATCACTTTTTTACTGGATGTCAGGTAAACTTGTGTAAAAACTGTGATTGGTAACTGTATACTTAGCAGCATCTGCGAATAGATCAAGCCTTTGAACGGATCACCCACGACAAATATGATAAGCAGGGCTGGGATGAACGACAACAAGACTCCTAATTTGGAATGGAGGTCTTTGTGGTTATAAGCTTCACCATATAACCCTGCAAAGATGGATGCTCCGGCTATTCCAGAGGTGATTGTGGAGGAAATACCTGCCAGCAGGAGTGCTCCGGCGAATATGATACCTGCATTATTTCCGACCAATGGTACTAATAGCTGTTGTGCCTGGTCCAGTTCGTCTACCGCAATATTCTGTTTGAAGAAGGTTGCTGCTGCCAGTATAATCATGGCAGAGTTGATCGCCCAGCCGATAACCATCGATAACAGTGTATCGTAGAACTCATATTTCAATTGTTTTTTGATCACCGATTCGTCCTCAAGGTTCCATTCGCGGCTCTGTATGACTTCCGAGTGAAGAAACAAATTGTGGGGCATGACAACGGCTCCCAGTACACTCATGATGATTAGCATGGAGTTCTCCGGGAAAGTCGGTTTTATCCATCCTTCGATGGCTGCTTCCCATTGTACGTCTACTAATGCCAGCTCATAGAGAAACGAAAGTCCGATGATTGAGACGAACATGATAATCCAGCGTTCTATTTTGCTGTACGTATTGGTAAGTAACATTCCGAGGCAGACAACCGTCACGATGACTGCGCCTACTTTGATTGGCATTCCGAATAGCATCCGCAGAGCAATGGCACCTCCCAACACCTCGGCAAGCGAGGTCGAAATGCTGGCCAGCATGGCGGAGATCAGGATGGGACGGCTCAGTACGCGTGGCATATATTTGTTGGTTGCCTCCGAAAGGCAAAGTCCAGTCACGATCCCCAAGTGGGCGACATTATGCTGGATGATGATCAGCATGATGGAAGAAAATGTGACAACCCAGAGCAAGGCATAACCGAATTCGGAGCCCGCAGCCAGATTGGTAGCCCAGTTCCCCGGATCGATAAAACCTACGGTAACAAGTAATCCTGGCCCGATATACTTTAACAGGTCCAAAGCGCCGGCACTCGGACGGTGGTTGATTTTGAGTTTGTCTAATATGTTCATATTAATAGTTTATGTTATTGTTGTGCATGATGATTCATCAGTGAACTAACAAATAAGGCAAGCCTACGATATTATACACCGATAAATTCTCATTTACCATCCAAAGATATAAAATATTTAATGGTGGAAATGTTTATGATAATTGATAATTTTTATCGGCTGATTATTTCCCTTTTAGGGGAATGTCAGTACGAATGTTGTCCGTTTGGCGGCCGGTGCGCTCTTCAGGGCGATGCTGCCTCCCGAAAGGCGCATGATCTGACGGGAGATGGATAGTCCGATGCCACTGCCGCCCTCTTTGGTGGTAAAGAATGGAACGAAAATGTGTTCGGCCTCTTCTTGCGGAATAACAGGCCCGTTATTGCTGACTTCAATCAGGACGGCTTCTTCTTCGTTACAATAGGCTTTTACTTCGATTAGACCATCCGCTTGCTCGCAACCGATTGCCTGCATGGCGTTTTTCAGCAGATTCAAGACAACTTGCGAGATCAAATTCTCGTCTGCATAGACGATCAGGTCGGAAGGCTCTACACTGACGTTGATCGTAATGTTGGGAAAATTAGTATGATGTCGAGCCAGCTTTACCATGCGTTCCGCAAATTTTTGGACATAAAATAGAGTGGGCTCCGGCGTCGGAATATGCGTGAATTTACGGTATGACTCCACAAAAGAAATTAGGCTCTTCCCTGTTGTGCTGATTACTTCCAACCCGTTGCGTATCTCGTCATCCGCGTTTTGGTGCAAAGAGAGAAGTGTGTCGCTTAGAGATGTGATAGGAGTGACTGAATTCATGATTTCATGCGTTAAGACGCGTGTCAGGCGAATCCATGAATCGATTTCCTTATCGTCCAGCTCACTATTAATGTCGTTAATTGCTAAAATGCGTACATGCTTGTCCTGTAGCGTCATTTCCGAAACACGGATAGACAGGTGAACGTTGCCACGTTCATTGGTAAAAGATATCTGGTGCTTGTCGCCCGGTTGGATGTTTTGTATGACGGTTTTCAGGTTCTCGTCTATACGAGCAAGCTGGCGTACATTCGTAAAGACGGCTAGTCCGAGCAAGCGCAAAGCCTCGTTGTTCGTCTGATAAATCACACCGTTGTCATCGAGCACTATAATACCAGTATTGACGCAGTTCATAATCAGTTCGTAATATTTTTCTTTCTGGGCGGCATCCGCTTTGGCCTGGAAAAGAATCTGCGTGATGCGGTTAAGCGATTCGCTAACCAGTTTGTCGTTCGACGAGCGTCCACGTGTCGCATATCGGAAAGCATAGTCACTGTTGTCTATCGCATCGAACATGAAAGCTACCTTTTGGGCGTTTCGCTTGTCGGACAGCAGGACTAACCTGAGGAAGAAGGACCACACGGATAAGATCGGGACAAACCACACCCATTCCTGCTGGAGAACTAAATAAGTACCGGCTATTGTCAGAAGTATGAAAACAGCAATACGGAGATAGAAATTATGGTAAAGACCTTTCAACAACATTATAGTTCGTATCGTTTAATCTTGTTGTATAAAGTCTGGCGGGAAATACCTAACTGGCTTGCAACAAGTGACAAATTTCCACTATACTTGTCCATCGCGTTTTTAATCATGTTATATTCCATCTCTTCCAAGGTTGTCGCCTCTTTTGTCACCGGCTTTTTTTTCGCCCGTGGAAAATCGAAATCGTTGCCGTCCAACACACTCCTTTCGGCAATGATGACGGCTTTTTCGATTGTGTGTTCGAGTTCCCGGATATTCCCGAACCAAGGTTGCGCTTTCAGCTTCTCTTTGGCATCCAGGCTGAGACACATGGCTGTTTTTCCATATATCTTGGTATATTTGGAAAGGAATATTTCGGTAAGGGGTACGATGTCTTCCGGTCGTTCTCTGAGTGGCGGTATCTCCACATGAATCGTATTGATACGATAGAGTAGATCCTCGCGAAAATTTCCTTTCTGTACCATTTCCTGTAAGTCACGGTTGGTGGCACAAATCAGGCGAATATTGACCGGGATAGGCGTATTGCTTCCTACACGGACGATACTACGGCGTTGCAAAGCAGTCAATAATTTGGCTTGCAAATGGTAGGAGAGGTTTCCTATCTCGTCAAGAAACAGTGTGCCTTTGTTGGCAACCTCGAATTTCCCCGGACGGTCTGCCCGAGCATCGGTAAATGCACCTTTGACATGTCCAAACAATTCGCTTTCGAAAAGAGTTTCCGTGATGGCCCCCATATCGACTGGGACCAATGTCTCCTTTTTCCGGTTGGAAAGTAGATGGATCTCGCGGGCAAGCATCTCCTTACCTGTCCCGTTTTCCCCAGTCACCAATATGTTGGCATCCGTCCGGGCTACTTTTTCAATTAGGGAACGAAGTTGCTGCATGGCGTTACTTTCCCCCCAAAACATTCCGCTTTCTTTGGAAACGACGAGTTTGTCTGTGGCGATCGAAATGCCTTTACGGTTTGCCGTCCGGATATTATAGGCCGTTTTCAATGTTTCCAGCAGTTTGGCGTTATCCCAGGGCTTGACCACGAAATCGGCCGCTCCTTCCTTGATTCCCCGTACGGCAAGGTCGATGTCCGCATAGGCCGTGAAAAGAACGACCTGTATCGAAGCATCTTCCTTTTTTATTTCCGAAAGCCAGAACAACCCTTCGTTGCCGGTATTAATACCGGCACTGAAATTCATATCCAGTAAAACCACATCAATATTTTCATCATGCAGTGTGGCTTTTATTTTATTGGGAGTAGAGATCGTGATCACCTTCTCGAAGCAAGTGCCTAACAGCATCTGTACTGCGGTAAGGATTCCTTTGTTGTCGTCAACTACCAGTATAGTGCCTTGTTTTGTCATCTGTTTTTCTTGTATGTCTGCTGCAAAGATAATTTGTTCTGCTGAGTAACTGATAATTTAAAAGAAATTTTGTTGTTTTACTGGTAGTCTTGTTTTTGTCTGCCACTAATTATTAATTAGGGTATATGCCCAACTATCTTTATGCCATTATCGAACTTATCCGAGCAGAATAGAACCCTGCTCGGATGACGGTCATTGTCTAATTCTTTTACAGTATTGTCTAATTTTTTGACACTTGGTAAAAGTACTGAATTTGTTAACATGTTGTGATATAATGTTTTGACTGTTTTGGCACGCTCTTTGCATTTTATCAGGTAGAAAATAATATAGCAATGAAAAGAATTATATTTACAACAGTACTTTCTTTTGCTCTGGCAGCCTCGATAATGGCGCAGAATAAAATATGGAGTTTGGACGATTGCATGCGCTATGCAGTGGAGAACAGTCCGAAAGTAAAGCAGCAGCTTTATACCAATAATACATACAAGGCTGAACATCAGTCCGCCATAGCCTCTTTTTTGCCTTCGATAAGTACACAAGTAGACGCTCAGTACCGATTCGGACGCTCTGTAGACCCGGAAACGAATACCTATGTAAACACTTCCACCTTTAATAACGGTTATGGGGTATACGCTTCTTTGCCGCTTTTCAGAGGTGGGCAGTTGATTAATCAATGGCGGTTGGCAAATGTGAATCGCTATATGGGGAGAAATGATTTGCAGAAGCAGAAAGATGATTTGGCAATCAGCATTATGGATGCGTTTATTACGGTTGTCTATTATCAGGGACTGGTGAAAATGTGTTCTGAAAAGTTGGAAGACAGCCAGCGCCTTTTATACAAAACGCGTCGCCAGGAAGAATTGGGTTTGAAAGGGAAGGCAGACGTTGCCCAGATCGAATCGCAGGTAGCTGGTGACGATTACAATCTGACGCATCAGCAGAACCTTTATAATACGGCGATGATGACCTTGAAGAACGCGATGAACTATCCGTCGGATTTGGCACTTGATGTCGATACGGTTGTTCCTCCCGTACAGGATATATTGGCCGAGGAATCTGTCAGTGCCATTCAAGATTATGCTATGGCAAATAATCCGACTGCTTTGCAGGCCGCTTTTCAATTGAAAGCTAGTAAAATGAATTACTTGATAACAAAAGGAAAATTACTTCCGACTCTTTCCGTCGAAGCTGGAATCAGTACCAGTTATTTTGAAAATCTGAAATCGGAGAACGCTCCTGTTGCTTTTAAAAACCAGTTTAAAAATAACCGTGGGGAATATATTTATTTTAGTTTTAGTTTTCCTTTTTTTGACGGCTTGTCTCGGATTACCAATATGCGCCGTGCCCGCAACAATGTCCGGATTGCTTATGAAAAGCAAACCGAAACACTTCGTCAGTTGCAGAAAGATGTAGAGCAAGCCGTTCTCGATCGGGAGGGCTATGCTAAAGAAACGATCCAAATGGAGAAGAAAGTAAAGGCCGATGCTTTGGCTTATCAGATAACCCTGCGCAAATTTGAGGAAGGACTGATGAGTCCACTCGATGTGCAGACAAATGCGACGATTTTGTTGAACTCAAAGGCTGATCTTTTACAGAGGCGTTTGCTGTACGTAATGAAGTGCCGTCAGGTTGATTACTATAAAGGACAACCGTTGATTGGAAATTAAAAATTAAGAATTAAAAAATAAAAAAACATACAGTCATGGATATACAATTAGAAAAAAAGAAAGGTTTTCAAAAGAAGCATATTCCTTATGTAGCAGGTGGTGCTTTTTTCTTGATTTTGGTGGGATGGATTGTTTTCGGTGATCACGCTTCGACATTGAAAGTGGATGCCCGCGGTGTCAATATAGGGAATGTGACGAAAGAGCAATTTAACGATTTCGTTCGTGTGAACGGTCAAGTACAGCCCATTACGGTTGTGCAGCTCAGCCCGGAAGAAGGTGGTATCGTGCAGGAAAAAGTAGTGGAAGAAGGGGCACAGGTGAAGAAAGGGGATGTGATTATCCGTCTTTCCAATTCAAATCTCGACCTGCAGATCTTGGATGCTGAGGCACAGTTGGCGGAAAAGCAGAACTTTCTTCGTAATACACAGGTGACGATGGAACAGGACAAATTGAACAATCAATTGGAAAAAGCACAGCTGGATGTCGACATGACACGCTACCGTCGTGCTTATAACCAGCAGAAAAAGTTGTATGAGGAAAACTTGATTGCAAAGGAAGAATTCCTGAAAGCAAAAGAAGATTTTGAGTTGGCAAGTAAGAAATATGACTTGGTTGTGGAACGTTTGCGTCAGGATTCGATCTCCCGTACGATCCAGATGGACGAAATGGAAACTAGTTTGTCTAATATGCGTAAAAATATTGCTTTGGTTCATGAACGCAAGGAACATTTGAATGTCCGCTCGCAGATCGACGGTGAATTGGGATTGTTGGATGTCGTGTTGGGCCAAAATGTTTCGGCCGGACAGAAGATCGGACAAATAAACGATTTGTCGGACTATAAGATCGAAGCTTTGATCGATGAACATTATATCGACCGCGTGAAAAAGGGATTGTCCGCAACATTCGAACGTCAGGGGTCGGATTTTGAATTGAACGTACGCAAAGTCTATCCGGAAGTGCGAGACGGTAAGTTCCGTACGGATTTCGTCTTTACCGGTGAACGCCCAGATAATATCCGTAGCGGACAGACCTATTACATTAATCTGGAACTTGGACAGCCGACAGAAAGTATCATCATCCCGCGTGGAACCTTTTTTCAGAGCACAGGAGGTAGCTGGATATTCGTTCTTGACAAAGACGGCAAGAAAGCATATCGCCGCAAGATCAAGATTGGTCGCCAGAACCCGCAATATTACGAAGTCATCGATGGCCTTGAAGCGGGTGAAAAGGTAATAGTTTCCAGCTATGAAAGCTATAAGGACAACGAGGTGCTGGTACTTGAATAGTGGTTACCGAATGAACCGATTGTAACCGAACATGAGCGAGAAATCAATGACAAATGGAACAGTCACTTCTGCAGATGATAGAGCAGAAGTGACGTTGAAAAAACTTTTGTGTCCTGACCTATAACGCCAGTTGTATCTTTTCCATTCCTTTGCGGAAGTCTTCCATGATTTCTTTCATGACTTCGGACACGGTCTGCATTTCACGGAATAAGGATGCGACTTGTCCGATTTCCAGTTCGCCTTCTTGAAGATTTCCTTCGAAAATACCTTTCTTGGAACGGCCTTTTCCTAACAGTTCTTTCATTTCCTCGGCGGAAGCCCCACGGGCTTCGGCTTCTTCGACAGCTGTAGTGAATTCTCCTTTCACCAAACGGGTGGGGGAAAGTTTTTTCAACAAGAGCTTCGTGTCACCTTCGTTCAGGTTGAGACACAATTGTTTAAAGTTTTCATGTGCGGAACTTTCTTCTGTCAGGGCAAAACGGGTACCGATCTGAACCCCTTCGGCTCCGAGAGCGAAAGTTGCCAGCATGGCGTTACCTGTTCCGATACCGCCGGCAGCAATTAAGGGGAGAGTCGTGGCACGGCGTACAGCAGGTATCAGGCAAAGAGTCGTTGTCTCTTCTCGCCCGTTATGCCCGCCAGCTTCAAAACCTTCAGCAACGATAGCATCGACACCGGCTTGTTCACATTTGACAGCAAATTTGGAGCTGCTGACGACATGGGCGACTTTTATCCCGTGTCCTTTTAGAAAGCCTGTCCAAGTTTTAGGATTGCCGGCTGAAGTGAAAACAATCTTCACACCTTCTTCCACCAATATATTCATCAAAGCGTCGATTTCCGGATACATCAAGGGTACGTTCACTCCGAAAGGTTTGTCGGTGGTTGACTGGCATTTACGGATATGTTCGCGTAAAACCTCAGGGTGCATGGAGCCGGCTCCTATCAGGCCGAGACCACCTGCGTTGCTGACTGCCGAGGCCAGCCGCCATCCGCTGCACCAAACCATTCCGCCTTGAATAACTGGGTATTGAATACCGAAAAGTTGGCAAATTCTATTCATATTTATCTTTTATTTAGTACATATAGACTGCAATATTAATAAAATATGTAGCTTATTCTTATCATCTATAGCTATATTTGCAACTTGTCGCAAGTTTTAAGTAAAAGCTATTGAGGATGTTTTTCTGTAGGGGATGCCGTCTTTTTTGTTGAAATACGTGACTTATTTTGCTTCAAACAGGCAGAAAAAGTGCCGAAGATTCCCGTTTAC